>JAAUXY010189339.1_pt1 | contig 16017 bp, 11 predicted proteins | sample 7278121 | NCBI WGS metagenome assembly JAAUXY01 (sample SAMN14350117, study PRJNA611818) | marine sediment metagenome | isolation source: surface marine sediment (1.8m) | place: French Polynesia: Moorea | collected 2018-08 | reverse complement strand
GCCGAAGATACGCCCCTGTCCTGCTATCGGTTTGTGAGAATCCTCCATGAAGCGGGCTTGCCCCGAGAATGGTGCCAGGCGCTGGTCGTCAAAGATGTCCGTCTTGCGACGCAGCTTGTCACGGATTCGCGAGTGGCGTTCTTCAGTTTTATCGGCAGCAGCCAGGTGGGCTGGATGCTGCGCTCAAAACTTGCACCGGGCACACGTTGCGCATTGGAGCATGGCGGTGCGGCTCCCGTGATTATCGCTTCTGACGCGGATATCGACGACGCAATTCCGCTACTTACCAAAGGCGGCTTCTATCACGCGGGCCAGGTATGTGTTTCGGTGCAGCGCGTTTTCTGCCACCAGAGCGTCACGCAAGATTTCGCAGCACGATTGGCGCATGCCGCAGAACATCTGCATGTTGGCGACCCGCTTTTCGAAACCACCGATGTTGGCCCGCTAATCCGAAGCCATGAAGTCAACCGGGTCCATGACTGGGTTTTGGATGCACGCAAGGCCGGCGCCCAAGTGCTGACCGGCGGCAGCACATTGACCGAAAGCTGCTATTCGCCGACGGTCCTGCTCGACCCGCCGGACCATACGTTTGTTTCGCAGCGGGAGATTTTCGGGCCCGTTGTTTGCGTGTACTCGTGCAGCGACATCGACGACGCGATTTCACGCGCCAACTCACTTCCGTTTGCCTTTCAGGCGTCCGTGTTTACGCGTGACCTGGACTGTGCGCTACATGCGTCGACGCGGCTGGACGCTTCCGCCGTGATGATCAACGACCAAACGGCATTTCGCACCGATTGGATGCCGTTCGCTGGGCTGCACCAGTCGGGTCTCGGTACCGGAGGCATTCCTTACAGCTTCGACGAAATGCAAATAGAGAAGATGACGTTACTCCGCTCAAGCGGGCTGTAGCAAGGAGAGGATCGATATGAGTACAGAGTTTGTGGTGCGGGTTCTGGAGATCATGACCTATACGTTCGTCTTTGTTGTCGGATTGCTGGCGCTGACAGCCATCGTTTTCTTCGTTGTGGACGTGACGCAGACAAAGCAAGCGATCCGCCGCAACTATCCGGTAATCGGAAGATTTCGATATCTTTTCCAAGAGATGGGCAAGTTTTTCAGGCAGTACTTCTTCGCGATGGATCGCGAGGAACTGCCCTTCAACAGAGCCGAACGAACATGGGTCTACCGCGCGGCTAAGAACATCAGCAATGTGACGCCGTTCGGCTCTACGCGAGACCTGCGTTCGACGGGCACAGTGTTGTTCGTAAACTGCCCTTACCCGACGCTTGGTGAGGACGCCGCTGCGACTGCGGCGGTTACGATAGGGCCGTCCTGCGACACTCCCTACGAGACCACATCGCTGTTCAACATCTCGGGTATGAGTTATGGCGCGATCTCGAAGCCGGCTGCGCTGGCGCTCTCCAACGGCGCGAGAATGGCCGGTTGCTGGATGAATACCGGTGAAGGCGGACTGTCTCCGCATCATCTCGAGGGCGGTGCGGACATCGTGTTCCAGATCGGCACAGCCAAATATGGCGTTCGCGATGCAGACGGCCGCCTTGATGACGACCGGTTACGAGCAGTCGCAGCGCACGACCAGGTCAAGATGTTTGAGATCAAGCTGAGCCAGGGGGCTAAGCCCGGCAAAGGCGGAATTCTGCCGGGCGGCAAAGTCACCGCGGAAATAGCAAAGATTCGGGGCATCCCCGAAGGTGTGGATTCGATCAGTCCGAATCGTCATCCCGAGATAAATAACGAGAACGATCTTCTGGATATGATCGATCGGGTCCGTACGGTTACCGGAAAACCCGTCGGTTTCAAGGCCGTGATTGGATCCTATGGTTGGATCGACAATCTGTGCAGAGCTATCGCCGCACGCGGTATCGAGAGCGCCCCGGATTTCATCACCGTCGATAGCGCCGACGGCGGCACGGGCGCCGCACCGATGAGTCTGATTGACTACATGGGTTTGCCGCTTCGAGAGAGCCTGCCCATCTTGCTCGATCGCCTTGTAGCGCACGAGTTGAAGGATCGGGTCAAAGTCGTCGTATCCGGAAAGCTGGTTACGCCCGCGGAAGTCGCGTGGGCACTCTGCATGGGCGCCGACTTCATTTGCTCCGCCAGGGGCTTCATGTTTGCACTGGGCTGTATTCAGGCTCTGCAGTGCGAGCGCAACACCTGCCCCACTGGCATCACGACCCACAACAAGCGTCTACAGAAAGGACTCAATGCCACGGTCAAGGCGGAACGCGTGAAGAACTACGTGAAAAACATGGTGTATGAGGTCGGCGTTATCGCGCACTCCTGTGGCGTGCGTGAACCCCGGCAATTGAAACGCCACCATGCACGAATTGTTACCGAAACCGGACGATCGTTGCCGCTCGATGAAGTGTATGACGAGCCGTCTAAAGCACATCGTCAGGTATCAGGAATGTTGCCGGATTGACAGGACCAGCACCTGACCAAAACGAGGAATTGAAGATGAACAAGATAATTACAATGTGCCGCACAGTCTTTGACAAACTGGACATCGCTGGCACCTGGGTGTCGCTGCTATCGCTACGACTGCTGCTGGCATGGGAGTTCTGGGGTGCTGGAGTAAAGAAATTCAACGGCAACAACTGGTTCGCTCGAATACAGGATGATTTTCCGTTTCCTTTCAATGTGATTCCGACTGACATCAGCTGGTTTATGGCAACCTGGTCTGAGCTTGCAGGCGCCGTCGCATTATTGCTCGGGCTCGGAACACGCTTTGCGGCGGTTTCCCTGATTATCGTCGACATCGTCGCCCTGGTCAGCGTTCATGCCGACAATGGCTACAACGTTTGCGACAACGGATTCAAACTGCCTCTTATCTTCCTGATGATGCTGATCCCGTTGCTCCTCGCCGGGCCGGGCAAGGCGAGCCTGGATGCTGTGATTGCGAAGTATCTGAAATGATAAACGGCCTGGAGCAACGCTAATGGCAAGTCAAGCCGGGAGGCAGAAAACGCACCAACTGAGCATCGGAAAAGGACAGTGGTCACGATGGTGCTGTTACAACACAAATTCCGACACGATATTCTGTATGAACGGAACCGTTAGCATAAAAACACGTGACCCGGAATCAGAAGTTGTATTGGGGCCCGGGGAATCTACAGCCATTCCATCCGGCCGAATTCACTACATCACGGGCGTAGATGCGCAGCCCTGCCAATGTATGATCGTTCATGAGTGACGCTTCGGTGAACGGGACGCAAAAAGAACGGCGATCACGCTGTCCGCGTGTCTACCTGTCACGCGGATCATGCGACTGTGGTCTTTGCGTGAATTTTGCGTGGAACAGCTGTGCATCGTTGTGAAAAGTACTGCAAATCATGCAACGGACGCCCCGGTAACCGGTCGATAAATAATAACAGAATCAACCACTTAACAAACTGAAAATCCGCGTGTTGGCAGTTCGATTGATTCGGATCAGCCCAGGCCGATCCTCACCCTTCGGGCGATTTTGCTGCGCTCGCCTTCCAATCTGCTTCGCAGAATAGTTTGCCCCTGGCCACCAATACCACATTAGCCATCAGGATGGCGTCCTCCCGCTCGGGGCGGGCCGGTCTCAGCCGTGTAGCCTTCCAGGATAGCGGACGGGACCCTGCGGACCAGGCGTTTGATCATTGGACTCCCTAATGGTCAGTTTACCTGTGGATCTGTCATCTCCTCGGCAGCTTCGACGACCTGAAGGGGCCCCTGATTGCAGCGCAAAAAACTGGGACAGCGATTCGTTGAGTTGTCGCCGGTCAGGCTGGCGGCGCACTTAGATAGTCGCGGAACTGCCGAAACCGGGATTTTCGTCTTTTATTTTGCATCACACTGCGAGGCCACGTGGAAGGCCGCGAATGCCAACGCACCGCCGTTCGTACTAAGGACAGTACCTAGTTGCCGCGGAATAGTCTCTCCGGCAGGGAGTTTCTTCAGCGTTATCGTCAGCGGATTGAAAGTTGTGTCCCCGAAATAGAGGTTTCCGATTGGATCGAACGCCAAGCCGCCCGAGCGACCAGCAATGTGCGCGCTATCCACAAAGGTGCTCTGACTGTTACTGCGCAAATCGAGCTTTTGAATCGATTCCGGTATCGCGACCGTCCCATCGCTTCGTCGGACCTCTGGGTGAGGGAAGTACAAAGCATCGGAATTCCGATCATAGCGAATTTGGAAAGTACCGAAGACTCTAGATCCTGCACTGGAATCAATTACGGTTTTCACTCGCTGCGGCGTGGTCGTACCCCTGGGTACTTTCATTAGAGTAACGATGTTAGGTCCAAATGTAGCGTCGCCGAAATAAAGATTGCCGCTATCGTCGAATGCTAATCCTTCCGGATTTCCCGCAATCGCACTGCTCGCAACAAATGTGCTCTGCGTATTGGTGGCAACATCAATCCTTTCAATCGTCGCTGGTCTTGCGACGGTGCCATCGTTTCGTCGGATCTCCGGATGAGGAAAATAGAGAGACTTAGATTCGTGATCGTATCGGATCTGGAAACTGCTGAAGATCCGGGATCCGGCGCTTGCATCTATCACCGTTCTGGCCTGAACGGGCGTGCTCGTGCCCTTCGGCACTTTCATCAACGTGACGACATTGGGATTAAATGTCGAATCGCCATAGTAGAGGTTCCCGTCATCGTCGAAAGCCAATCCCTCGGGACGACCAACAATATTGCCTGGCTGTACGGCAGTTGCTGCTGTGGATATGTCCAAAATGGCGTTCCCGACGGGAGGAATTTCAAGTGCCTGTATACTGGTAGGCCCACCAGGCTGAAGTGGCGGAACTGCGAAAAACACCGAGTTATCTGCCGCGTCCGTATCACAAACGGCTGCAAATAAATTTAGCCTGCCAAGTCTCGTGTCGAATCCACCGTTCGCCCTGTTTCTCGGTAGTTTTTTGGCTGTTTGTGACAGACGCAGATTGATCTCGTCATTGGAGAGTGCCGTATCAGCGGAGAAAAGAACGGCAGCAGCGCCGGCGACCATAGGAGCCGATACAGATGTCCCCTTTATAGTGAAGTCTGTGTAACCGGGCAAAATCGAGGGTTCTGGCGGAAAGCAGAGCGGTGCCCCGCAGGTGCCACGCTGGGCTGTGCTTAGTATCTGTGTACCGGGCGCCGCAATGTCGACCCATGATCCAAAGTTACTCCCTTCTGGATTGTTGGTCTCATCCCATATCAGATCAGATTCTGTCGTAGTGGCTCCTACTGAGAACGCATCAGGACACGCGGCCGGATATCTCTTGGCGGAGCCCGCCTGGTTGCCGGCGGCTGCGATTACCAGAGAACCCTTGGCACGTGCATTACTCAGTGCAGCCCTGGCAACGGCTGGGCACAGTACTCGCCTTGCTGCCCTTCGGTCGTCAAAGCTTAGGCTGACATTGATGAACCTGGCATGATTTGCCGCGTATGTAATGCCATCTGCCACCATTGCCCAGGCACCAGCATTGGTTTGGCTCCGGCATTGGTCATTAGCAACCCTTACCACCAGGATTTGGCTGTCCCACGAAACACCTGCAATCCCGATGTTGTTATCGGTCTCTGCTGCAGCCACGCCGGCCACCAATGTGCCGTGCCCGCAGCCGTCTTCTGGATTTGTGCCGGGGTCAACAAAATCCCTTCCGAAATTTTGGACTATTTTGCCAATGAGATCCGGATGATCGAGATCAGCGCCAGAGTCGACGATTGCAATTGTTCCGCGTCCGCGCGCGATGGACCAGGCTTCTTGCGATCGGATCTTCTTCAGGCCGAACTGCTGGGTTAGATCGGAGAAGCTGAAGAGAGTGTCGTTGGGTGATACAGCTGCAATCTGAAAAATTGCGTTGACGTCCGCCGAGTTTATTTGAGGGAGCGTCTCGAGATCGGCGATTAAGGCGGCCAGCTCAGCACCATCAGTTTTTGGAGCTGAAAGTTTAATCTGGTAAGTATCAAGCCCAGCAATTTGACCGGCGACTGTACCATCAACGCTGCTGGCAATCTGAGCTATCTCTGTCTCAGGTGTCCCAGGTATAGTGACGATCAGTACCTCATCAGCGACGATAGGTCCGCCTCCAGAAGGATCGAGTACCGAATTGCTAATGTCAGACGGAGCGATATTCAACGGAAACGAAGTAACACAGAGCTCCTCTACATCAGATGTTGCTGTCTTACTGCCTTGGGTTGCTGTGGCGAAGAATGACAAACAGCTTCCCGCGTCCATTCCAGTCGAATCGATTGACGCAGTGCCAGAGAATGTCCCATCGAGAGCAGCAATATCGCCATCTAGCCCAGCATCGTTCAGAGCGAGGGCCAAATCGCCGTCAATGAGCACATCGACTTCATCTAGGTTGTCGGAGCCTTGCACCTTAGCCGTAAAGACGACCGGGGTTAGATTGTTTGGAGCGAGGGCGCCGGGAATTGACCCAGGCAGGGCAAGTGTGAGGTTTCGAAGACGGCTGAGCACCCGTACAATCGCCACTGAACTTGCTGACTGGCCTGAATCGACTACTTCCGCCGTTGTGGTGACTTCGTAAACACCATCGGTTACACCAGAGATTTGTTGGACGAACGGTTCAGCTAGGTCAGCTATCGGAAATTCACCGCTTATATCAGGCGAGACACTAAGCCCACTACTTGGTCCGGACCGAGCGGTGATTGACTGAGTCAAAGCTACAGTCGAGGAACTGGCGCCGCCAATTGGCAACGATATCGCAGTGAGGATTGAGTCGCTCTGGCCGACGGGCAGAAGATTTTTGAAAGGGGTTGTTGAAATTTCGATTGATACGGGCTGTCGTATCGACAACGTGATTGGCAAAGAGTTTGGCAAAGAGCGGGAGTCGTCACCGTCATCGCTATCGCTATCACTGTCGTCATCGTCGTCTTCTTCTGCGCGCAATGCGATTTCCCCCTCAAACGACGCAGGTGAAGTGTCGATCGGTACCTCGATCGTTACCGTCACCTGAAGTACTCTATCGAATTCGTCGTCATCGTCGAAAATACCCTCCGATATATCTTGGGGATTCACCGTCACAAAGGGATGTAGTGTGTCGGAGACGACAAGCTTTATCGGTTCGTCGACATCATCGTCTCCGAATAATTGAAGTGTGAAAGTCCGTTCCGATCTTCCGCCGGCATCGAGTGTCAATTCAAGATCGCTCGGCGACCAGACGATTCTAAGGTCATCGTCAGCAGAAGCGTCACCTGCGCTGACAAACGATATCAGTAGCAATGCGAGAAGGTGGGCAGCAGTTGATGTGTGAGTATTTTCGTTCATCGTCGCGATGTGTCTGGTAGAGGGTAGTACGTTCTATGCTATAGCACTCTGGCTTGTCATTTTCGTGGCAAAGACCTTCGAACACCAGCAGCCGCGATGTACATCAGCACTCGACTTTCCCGAAAACAGCTCTTTTCGGGAGCGCTAGAATGGGTTCTATGAGCAATATCATAGACTTGCATTCAAACCGCCGGTAAAGCACATCGATTGTAAGTGGGAGTGGCCAGCCTACGCCTCCCGCTCGTCAGAACAACGCTGAGCGTCGATCGAGGGAGTACCTAACGCAAGGGGAGGTGGACGACCTTATGGCCGCGTCGGGCTGCACAGGCCGTCATGGTCATCGAGACAAAACCCTGATTTTGATTGCTTACCGATACGGTCTCCGAGTCTCTGAATTGGTGGCTTTGCGGTGGGAATCGATCGATCTCCAGACCGGGCTAATCCACAACAATAGGCTGAAAAACGGCGTGCCGCCTACCCATCCCCTTCACGGTGTGGAGATTCGAGCTTTGCGTCGTGTAAGGAGAAGACGAGTGAACCTAGAAAACATTGACGAAGAAGACGTTATCTCTATCGGAGTATTGCTTCCTGTTGAGGGCTCGGACTCGGAGAAGGACGGAGAGAGGTCGGCCAAGTTCTACCACCTACCCACAACAGATGTGCATATTCCGCCCTATGTCACAGTTTTTGAACAGATGCAGAATGGGAGCCCTGCAGGACTTAGGGTATGGGACGATGGACAATTCAACCTCTATCACCGATGGCAGAACACACGGCGACAAAACAGCGTCAATCTGAGAATACAGCTCTACTGGTTCTGGAGCGACTCGGAACAGACAGTCACGGAATTCGGTGAAGAGATTAACTATGACAGGATTGCCGGAGAGGATGTACACAACAACATTGCGCGACGCAGGAAGGACAAGTTCCGGATTCACTTCCATCTGCTTTCAGATCCGAACATCAGCCTCAAGGCGTTTGCTTATGTCCGGCACAACAACGACCGTGAACTTGTCGGTCAGGACATACATTGCGTAGAAGGCGCAGGTTTCTAGGCTACACCGCGGAGCAATCCGCCACCCGGCGTGGATTCGCTTGGTACACAAGCCTGGTACACAAACCTGCTAATATCTTGCATTAAAGACCGACCTGGCTACTAAGGATCAACAGGTTAGATGCTTCGGAAGCAGGGGATTCCAGTCCGCCCCTGGCCACCGACTCCTCACGATGTTTTGCGGAGACATCGTTAGTATTAGTCCGTCACAAACGGTTAGGGACTAAACTATCCGTATGCTCCGAATAGCGATGATAGCCACCGTATTGGCATTGACCGCCGGCTGCGCCCGAACCGCGCCGTCGCATGACATACCGGTGCGGGAGGAATACATCTCGGCCGGCATCCAGGCCGGTGACACGATTGAGGTCACTATGGTTGACGGTGAGCAAAAGACGTTCGAAGTCGTGGACGTTCGACCCAACGTCATTGAGGGCCCGGATGGTGACATCCCGATCAGCGATATTCAGAGTATCGTCAAGCGGTCATGGTCTCAGCCAGGACATCCCTGTGGTGCTAACGAGCCGGTCGGCTGTTCGATTCCCGAGGTCGTGCTGTTGTTGAGTGACGAGTATTCCGAGCAGGCCGAGAAGTTTCACCCTGCCTGTGTCATGCATGATTTCTGTTACAGGCACGGTCACGCAACCTACGGTGATACGCGCGAGCTATGCGACGAGCAGTTCCTCGACGACATGATGCAGGCGTGCGGCAGCGTAGGCGTGCTGAACCTCCTCAACGCAAAGGAGTACGGCATCTGCCGTATAGCTGCGCGCCAGACTTACGAGGCGGTTCGCCGCAAAGGCGAGCCGCATTTTCGGACAACAACCAGCACCAACTGCGAATTTCGGCTTTGACGGCGGTGCATTCGAACAAAGCCCAGGCTCCCAGCCACAGTCGAGGGGCCGGAGCAGAGCGACCTCGAACTAGTACTCGTCAGGGCGAATGAACAGAACCAGGCGCCAGCTTCCGTCAGTGCTTCGCTCCAGCCCGGCAAGGCTGCCCGGCTTGAATTCCACGACCGGCTGATCGGGCGGCAGGCCGAGTGCAACCGACACGGATCGGGACACGAACGGCATGTGTCCCGCAACGAGCGTGTCGACGTCGGCGAGCGCGTCAAGGAACTCGCCCGGCGGGTCATTCGGGGCCAGACCTGCGCGGGCCTCGACGGAGCGATCCTCCGCGACGCCGGCTGCAAGCAGATTCGCCGTCTGCTCCGCGCGCAGCTTGCCGCTGTGAAAGAACTGCGCGACCCGCACGCCGCTGTCCTGGAGCCAGCGCGCAAGCCTGCCAATGTCCACGTTGCCGCTGTCGCTCAACGGTCGCTTCGGGTCGACGTCCTTCGTGACGGCGTCACCATGTTGTACGAGATACAGGCGCATGCTGGAATTATAGACGGCTGAACCGGGCCGCTCAGCTGCTTCCGACCAGCGCCCTGAGCTCATCCCAGTTGCCGCTCTGTTCCGCATCCTTCACGCGTTGCTGCATCAAGGCGACGGCGGCTTCGAGCTCGTCGACCATTGCCTCGAACGCGGGCTGACCGCGTAGCGAAGCCACGTAGGGATCGATTGCCAGTGGCCAGCCATTCGAGACGACGGTGCCGCGAAATCCCTCATCGATCGCGTCCCGGAGCGCGTCAAGCGCCTCCAGGGTTTTCCCCTGCAACGCCAGGATTTGCACATCACGTATGCCGTGCCCGACGAGCCCGACACGGGGCAGCGTTCGCACGACATCCAGCGCCATGTCGAGCAGTGCGTCGGCACGCTGATTCTCACCCTGGTTCTGCAAAATGAATGCGTAGCGGATCACGTCCCTAACATTGTCCACATCGACCTCCGGGTCCGCGTCCGCCGCAAACTCCGGGTCATGAAGCTCGGCGTACGTGCGTGCTTTGTCGAAGTCGCCGGCAAGCATGGCAAACGTGGCTATCAGGCCCAGCTGGAGCTGCCCGGGATTTTCGACGCCTTCAATGGTGCGTTCGATGGTCTCGGCGGCGCCGGAAAAATCCAGTTGCATCGCCTTCTCCATGCCGAGACCGTACTCGTACATCGGATGGCCGGGCGTTACATCGGCAAACAGGCCCAGGACCTTGTCGAAGTCACCGAACTCGATGTATGCACCAACCATCGATGCACCGCCAAGCGGATCCGCGCTCAGGTCCCAACCTTTCACACCCCATGCGACCGATTCGTCCATCCGACCGAGGCCCTGCAGGTGCTGCGCCAGGTTACGGTAGGCCGTCGGCCATCCGGGATGAATCTCGACCGCCTTGACATACAGGTCTAGCGCCTGCTCATTCTGTCCACGCTGGGCATACAGGCCCGGAAGATTGGCGTAAGGGATTTTCCCGAGCGGGTCTACGCGAAGCGATTGATGATAGAGGTCAATCGCCTCCTCGATTCGCTGCTGCGATCCCCGGACGGATGCAAACCACATGTAGGCGCTCGCATTGTTCGGGTTGAGATTCAGGGCCGAGACAAGGCTGGCCTCAGCTTCCTCGAGCGCGGGGCCGTTGCCGGTTTCCTGCCAGACCTGGTGCTTCAACAAACCCAGGGAGGCGTGCGCTTGCGCCAGATCCGGGCTCAGTGACAGCGCCGTGTCGAGCGATGCTTCGGCGATAGCGAATGCCTCATCCGTCAGAATGGCCTTATGATTGTTCAGGAGCAGCAGCACACTCTCGGCGAGACCCGCATGGGCGTCCGCATAGTCCGGATCCAGTGCGATCGCCTGTTCGAACTGTTCGCGCGCCAGTTGCAGTGTATCGAGACGCCGTTTGTAGAGATTGTCCCGACCTTGCGTGAAGAGGTTGTACGCGGCCAGGCTGTCGGTGGGTATGTTCGCAAGGCGCGACTCCTCTTCATCGGTGAGCGTCGCTTCCAGCGCGCGCGTAATCTCCCCCGAAATCTCGCTCTGGATCGCAAAAAGACTGGCCGCGCTGAGTTGCCGGTCGTACGACTTCGCCCAGATATGATCGTCGGTCGACGCATCGATCAGCTGGGCGTTGATCCGTACGCTGTCGCCCACGCGTTGCACCGCGCCCTCGAGGACCGTCGCGACGCCCAGCTCCTGTCCCACCTGCCTCAGGTTCTTGGTGGTGTCACGGTATTCCATCATCGACGTACGAGAGATCACTTTCAGCGACCCGATGTTTGCCAGGCGGGTCAGCAGGTCGTCATGGATGCCATCCGCAAACAACTGGTTTTCGGGGTCGGTGCTGCGACTCGTGAACGGCAGCACGGCGATCGACAAGCGATCTGCGGCCGCCGGCGTTGCCTCGGGGGCGTCCCGCATACCAGTGATATTCAGGGTGACCGATACTCCGAGCGCAACAATGAGCAATACGACGAAGATGACGTCCAGCCTTCGGCCGGTCTTCGGCGTTATCGATTCCGAACGGTCGACGTCTTTCTCGAGCTTGACCCCCTCCGGCGTGAGCTCGTATACCCAGGCCAACACGAGTGCCACGAAAAAGCCGACGGCGACGACAACGACGTAGATTTTGAACGCCAGTTCTGGAGCGCCAAAGGTCGGCAACAGCACCGAGCCCGCCTCGATGATGATCCAGGCGACGACGGCATAGGTCGCGGCAACGCGAAATACGTTGCGGCGCCTGAGTTCTGAAATTAGTGAGGCCATGCGTGCAATTATCACCCACAAGCGGCTCGGGTGCAGAACGAACCACAGAATCTGTCCTTCAGGACTTTGACAATTCGCGTGTCGTTGGTTCGGCCCTGCTTCTGCCACCAGCCAGGACGTGCATTCGGGGGCCTGGCTGCGAAGCAGGCGGTCGCGAGTAAGTGTCTCCCACGGCTGGCGTCTCGTACGCCTGTGTCGCCTCGGAAGCCTACCCGGCCCTGTCTTCGGCACTCGCCGGCGCACGAATGACGGGGATCAGGATCAGCGTCTCGATGTCCTCTTTCGCAACCGTCGTCGGGTCGTTGATGTAGTTTTCCATCGTGTAGTCGGCGAGTTCAACGTCGTTAGTCTCGGCCCAGTCCACGATCTCCTTGTACGCATCGCCGAGATTGTGGTAGGGGCCCCTGTGAATCGTACGCACGCACGTCAGCGATTCGATCGCGACCGCCTCGATGTCGCCATCGCCCTCGATCGGCGCTTCCACCGCCAGGCCGATGCGCATACGCTGTTTCGACGTTAGCATCTGCCACAGCATCCGGAGCGGTCCGCAGTGTCGCATCTGCTGCCAGTCCATCTCCATGTAACGCACGTAGGGCGCACCGGCGCGATTGCCGCCTTGTGCCGTGATCCGCTTTTCAATACGTGGAAAGTCGTTGCCGAGCAACTTGGGGATCTTCCACATCGGCGCATTCCTGGCGATCTCGAGCGCGTGCAATGGCGGTTGTTGCTCTATCCGGATGTCGAGGCTCATGGGTTACCTCCAGGTTTCTGTTATCCACTCTAAAGAGTAGCTTTCGCGCAGCAGATCGCCATGCCAAAAGCCGGTCGGCGATCAGTTCCGCCCCTGGCCACCATTCTTGTCAGGCAACTACGCTGACGAATCTCTACCGATCCAGTTTTTCGCACAAAAGCGATAGACTTCGTTGATCTTATGAAGACAGCGCTCCAAATATCGTCGCTACTGCTCCTGTCGCTGCTTGCGGCATGCCAACCGCGCCCGACGGGCACGGCAATCAAAAACGTCACCGTTATCGACGCGGTCAATGGCATTCGCCATGATCAGGACGTCGTTTTCGATGGCGATGAGATAACGAGGGTCAGTTCATCGGGTTCCGAACCCGCCGCCGAGCGCATCATCGATGGCACCGGGAAATTCCTGATTCCCGGCCTTTGGGATTTTCATGTTCACCTGACGTTCGATGACAGGTTCACAGAAAGCATGCCTGCACTCTTCCTGTCGTACGGCATAACGAGCGTGCGGGATACCGGTGGCCTGATTCACAAGGTCCTGCCGGTTGTGGAGAAGATGCGCGGTGAGGATGCCATGGCTCCGCGCGTGTTCTTCGCTGGCCCGCTGCTGGATGGGAAATCTGTCGTCTACGACGGTGAATTGCGCCCGGAAATCGGCGTTCGTAACACTACGCCGGACGAAGCTCGTGAAACAATCGCAGAATTGAAAGCACAAGGTGTCGACTTCATCAAGATCTACGAAATGGTGAGCCCCGCAGTTTTCGAGGCGATGGTCGAAACAGCCAATGATCTGAACCTGCCGATTGATTCGCATGTACCGCTGTCGATGCGTGCTCGCGTGGCAGGACCCTTTGTCGATTCGATAGAACACCTGCGCAACATAGAATTGGACTGCGCGAGCAATGCAGCAGAATTGCATGAGACAAGACTCGAACTGCTCAGAAACCCGAACGACTTGCCCGGCGCCGAGTTGCGCGCGTCGCTACATTCGCTGCAACGCATGTCTGCGATTGCAGAGTATGACGAAGCGGACTGCGATCAGACGCTGGCGGCCCTGCACTCGACGATGCAGGTGCCGACGCTGCGATTGAACGCTTTTTCCCTCGGACCTCCGGGCCAGAGAGACAGCTGGGAAGAGGCCCTGTCGCGAATACCCCCTGATGTCCGTGTCGAATGGCAAGCATCGGCGGTAGAGATGGCGGAAAACCCCGTGCCGGAGTATGTCGAATTCGGCGAATGGTCAATGTTCCTGACGGGCCGCATGAATTCACAGGGAATTCCGATAGGTGCCGGCACTGACACCCCGATACTGCTCGCAATTCCAGGCTACAGCCTTCACTCCGAACTCGAATACCTGGTTGGTGCCGGCCTTTCTCCACTCGAGGCTCTGGAATCGGCGACAGTAAGACCCGCAGAGTATTTTTCTCTACAGGATGAAATGGGCACGATCGATGCCGGTAAGAAGGCGGATCTCGTGTTGCTGGACGCGAACCCGCTGGAGGACATCTCGAATACGAGAAAGGTTTCAGGCGTCGTAACGAAAGGGACGTACTACAGTGCCGAGTCGTTACTGGATCTTGTGCACGAATCTTATCAAGATCCGTAGGTGAGACCCGCGTCGAATCCCGTTATACTCGCGCGCCCGGTTTGCCGAGCCCGGATTTTCAGGTTAGTGCGACATGTCTGCAGCCAGATCACGCATCGTCATTATCGGCGGTAACTTTGCCGGCCTGGCGGCCGCATCCCGTCTGTCCTGCGATCACGAGGTGACCGTGGTCGATGCGCGCGTCGACTTCGAATGGACGCCGAATATCCACGAAATGTTGTCCGGCGTGAAGAATCGGGCGGGCGTTGTGTTGCCGCGCGCACATTGCGTCAGTCGTTACGGGCACACCTTCTTGCACGACGTCGTGACCCAGATCGAGCAGGACCGCAGCTCGGTGATGACCGAGAGCGGGCTGGTGCTGCCTTATGACGCTTGCCTGATCGCTGCCGGTAGCCAGAAGACAACGTACGGCATCGGTGGTGCTGACAAGAACGCGCTGGGGCTGCGCCTTGTTGACGACGCTGTGCGTATCGCTGCCCGACTCGACGAGCTCGCCGCACGACAGCGCCGGGCCTCGGTCGTAATTGTCGGCGGAGGTGTGTCGGGAGTTGAAGCACTGGGAGAAATATTGCGCCGGCGCGCGCAGGGCGACGAGTTCAATATTCATATCGTCGAGCGAGAGCCGCGGATACTCGAACAACAACCCGAACGCCTGGCCAGCGATGCTGTGCGGCGCTTCGCGCCGTATCCGGTGACGCTGCACACGGATGCCGCAGTCAGGCGCGTGGACGCGCGAAGTGTGACGCTTGAGACCGGTGAAAAACTGAAGGCGGATCTATGCATCTGGTCTGCTGGCACGGTGCTGCCCGGTTTTCTGCGCGACGCCGGACTCAACGACGCCGGCGATGAATGGTTGCCCGTGGACAACACGCTGCGGAGCCGCTACGCGGAGAATATTTTTGTTGCAGGAGATTGCACGGCCCTGCCTCAGCCTGTTCGCAAGCAGGCCTACCATGCGATGGCCATGGGGGAGGTCGCGGGCGACAACATCAGTCGTCTCCTTAAGGATCGACCACTGCGGCGATTCCGACCTGCGCCTATGCCAATGCTGATTTCTTTCGGTGACATCACGACCTGGTTGGTTGTCGGCGAATATGCCGTTGCCACTCCGCTGCTGGCTGCTGCGAAAGAAGGCGTATACCAGACCACAATGGCACGACTTGCGTCGCCGAAAGACCCGCTCAGGTACTCGGCGGATGTCGTTGGCCGGGCGACGATGGCCACGCGACAGCTTCTGCTCCCGCAGTTAACACCGCACAAACTGATTGCGGGCCTTACGGGAAGCCGCGTCATTATCTGAGCGCCCGGGGCCGAGTTATTCTCTCGCCGATGACCTGACAACGCGTATCGTCCAATTGGCGCCGGCTGCCACCTTGTAATGCCGGGCGAAGTTGCCGCCGTTGACAGCCAGCCCGATCGTTTGCACTGAGTCCGAATAGAGTAAAGGCGCTCCCTGATCGACGTAGCCAAACGATTGCACGTATGGGATCCGCTGCTGGAAGACCCGCTTTCCGGCGTGAGAGATTTCCACAAGTACGGTGGCATTACTTTCCGGCGAAAGATCCAGTTCATCGAAAAGTGACTTCGGTATGTTGGTTACGACGTTGCCGAACGGCATTTCGATGTGCGTAATGTTGCCAGCGACGCTGTCGTCCTCGAGTCGTTGCGGTTGCTGGTAGTCTAGCCTGACGATTCTCGGTTCGAGGAG
>JAAUXY010012338.1_pt1 | contig 16026 bp, 14 predicted proteins | sample 7278121 | NCBI WGS metagenome assembly JAAUXY01 (sample SAMN14350117, study PRJNA611818) | marine sediment metagenome | isolation source: surface marine sediment (1.8m) | place: French Polynesia: Moorea | collected 2018-08 | reverse complement strand
CGGGCTGCAGGGTATGTGGAGCGACTGGTGCAAGAAAAACATTGTGGCGGTTGAAATGGCCGTCGAAGAAATCAATGCGGCCGGCGGCGTGAACGGAATGCCGCTGGAGACCATTATTTACGATACGGCCAGTAAACCGGCTGAAGCCACCCGGCTGGTGCGCAAACTGGCAACCGATGACAAAGTCATGGCTATTCTAGGCCCGTTTTCCAGCTCCGAATGCGAGGTGGCCTTTCCCGTGGGTAACCGCATCGGGATTGTCATGATCTCCCAGGCATCTTCCAAACCGGGAGTGGCCGCCAAATGGCCTTACGCGTTTCGAAATAAAATCGACGAGCTCAGACTGGCTTTTCCGGCCATCAAAAAATGGATGATGATCCATAAGATCAAGACTGTGGCCATTGTGCATGATGCCAAGGATGCCGTCAGTCGCGCGCTGGGCACCATGGTTCTGCCGGGTGTCAGCAAAAAACTGGGGCTTCAGATCGTAAACGAAGGCAACTATGTGACCTATACCACCGGTGATTTCGACATGCGGCCGCAGGTAACAAAACTGAAAGGCATGAAATTTGACGGCCTGGTATTTGGCGGTGTTTATATGGACGGTGTTACTTTTATCAAAGAGGCCCGACGCCAGGGTCTTAATCAGCCGATGGTCGGGGGCAACCCGCTGATGAGCCTGCAATTTCCCCGCAAGGGCGGCAAAGCGGCCGAAGGCGTATTTACCTCTTCGGAATTTTACTACTGGATGGAAAAGCCCAAAGTGCAGAAATTTACCAAAGAGTTTATCAAAAGGGCCAAAGCCAAAGGCATCGATCCCCCCGAGCCGCTGCAGTTTGATGTCAATGTTTACGATGCCATCTACATGCTGGCCCATGTCATCAAGCAAAACGGCATCACCAACAAACCCGCCGACCTGGCCCGGGACCGTGAGCTGATTATGAAAGGCCTGACCGATCTGAAAGACTTTCCGGGATTGGCCAGCAAAATCAGATTCAATGATAAAGGCGATGCGGTTAGAGACGTTTATGTCGTCAAGGCCAAGGGCGGTGAATGGGTCCTGGTTGAATAAAACCTGAGCGTTCCCGCAATGGTCCTGCGGGAGCGCACTTAATCCTTATGTGATTCTAAAAGGATGTTGAAATGTTTTATGTGCTTTTTACGTTAATTTGTATCTATACCATTTTTACCCTCTGGTTCGCGCTAAGTGCTTTTTGGGAAAAAGAGCGCAAGGCCGGTACCAGAGGTTTGATATGTACGTTTGTCATGGTGGCGGTTTTATTTTTTTACGTCCAGGCTCAGGCCGGCGGCATGCTGGACGGGACCCTGCTAAAAACCCTCCAGGGCATTATCGCTGTATTGCTGATCCTGTTTACGATTTCAATGTTTGTTCCCATCGGGCGGCGACCTGAGGCCCTGAAGGGAACTGAGGGGATGCGCAGCGGTGAACCGGAACGCTTCAACCAGAAAGACACTGCCTTCAACATTGCCCATGTGGGCGGGTACGGCCCTGAAGTCAGCAAACAGCGCTGGGCCCTTCAGAGCCGGGACCCTTTTGGGGGCATCTACTGGACACTGGTGATGGGATTGCGGCCGCATGCGGACGGCAAGGTCAATTCGCAAAAACAGGAAGGATTCTCTGCAAAGGAGATCACCAGAGAAATTAAGCGGACCGCCCGATATTGCGGGGCGGATCTGGTGGGCATTACCAAAGTCAAGCAGGATTTTTGCTACAGTGAAACGTTTTCATATGAGGAATCAAAACTGGGGACCGGGCCCGCAGTGACGTCACAGGTGGATGTCAAACATAAATATGCCATCGTTTTTGGCCGTGAAATGAATTTTCATCGAATTCAGAATACGCTTTCTCCAAAGAATGATGAAAGTCTGGGAGAAATCGGAAAGACATACTATGAGCTGGGCCAGATTTCATGTGCGGTAGCGGCGTATATCCGGCAGCTGGGGTATTCCGCCAAAGCCCATCATGTGCGCAATGAGCAGGTTTTGCAGGTGCCATATGCCGTTGATGCCGGCCTCGGTGAACAGGGACGCCACAATTATATTATTAACGAAAAATACGGTCCCCGCGTGCGGCTGGCAACGGTGACGACCGACCTTGAATTGATCGAAGATAAGCCGGTCGATATCGGTGTGCAGGATTTTTGTGAAAGCTGCCGATTATGCGAAGTCAACTGCCCGGCCCAGGCGCTGGCCGCTGAAAAGACCGAGGTGAGAGGATATCTTAAATGGCCCCAGGACTATACCAAATGCTTTGGTTTTTGGGTGACGGGCGGCAATACCTTTGGCTGCACACTGTGTTTGAAGGTCTGCCCATGGAACAAGCCGCGCACCTTTGTGCATCGTGTCAGTATGTATGGTGCGGCGCGTTCGGTTGTGGCCCGCCGGGTTCTTTACTGGATTTCGCTCATATTCTACGGCAAGCTCCATCGCTGGAAACGGCTGCCGTTGCCCGATGAAATCGAGATGCCGCCGGAAACCCAGAACTGGGGCAAGCAATCATCAAACTAGCAGGCTTAAATCTCACGATACCGGTTCCCGGATACACTGAATCGGCCATTAACTGAAAGGGACAATATTGTTTTTACAGCAGCTGTTTAACGGGATTATGCTGGGCAGTACCTATGCATTGATCGCCATCTCCTTTACGTTGCTGATGGGGGTCTTGAATATGCTCAATTTTGCCATTGGCGAGCTATTTATGCTGGGTGCTATGTTTGGGCTGACCTTTATTAATTTTGGCATGTCGTTCTACGTGGCCTTTCCCCTGGCGATGATCTGCACGGGCTGCATGTGTTTACTCATTGAACGGGTCTCTTTTCGACCGCTGCGCGATGCGCCGCCGGCAATTCCTTTGCTCAGCACCATGGGATTTTCAATATTAATTGGAAGTACGGCGGAGAATATCTGGGGATCCGAACGATCCCAATTTCCCCCGTGGATCGAGCCTGTCGATTTTCATATCGGACCGGTGCTGATCTCTTCCACAGAGCTTATTATCCTGGCAGCGGCGGTGGTCATTATGATCGGTTTGGATCTCTTTATCCAGCGAACGCGGATCGGTCGCGGTATGCGCGCAGTGGCCGAAAACATCAACACAGCCAGCATCCTGGGGGTCGACTCCAACCTGATTATCCCGGCTGCTTTTTTTGCCTCCGGCGCTTTGGCAGGTGCCAGCGGGATTCTGTTTGGACTGAGCTTCTCCATCGTATCGCCCTTTATGGGAATGGCACCGGGAATTAAAGGGATTGCGGCCATGATTGTAGGCGGCATGGGAAATATCAGAGGTGCTATTGTGGGTGGTATGTTGATCGGCATCATTGAAGTGATGAGCGTTGGATATCTGGGCGCCACGGCCAAGGATTTTGCGGTTTACGGCGCATTATTTCTGGCCCTGGTAATCCGGCCCCAGGGAATTCTGGGCATGCTCCAGACTGAAAGGGAAAGGATTTAAGCGTGAGCATTTATTATCTGGATTTATTTTCGGCGCTGGGGATTAACGTCCTGTTGGCTTTGAGTGTGTATTGTCCGATGGTCACCGGGCAGCTATCCATCGGCAATGCCGGATTTATGGCCATCGGTGCTTACATTTCAGCGATGCTGACCGTTCATCTTCATATTCCACTGTTCCCGGCTTTAATTGCCGGTGGTATTGTTGCTGGATTCATCGGTCTTTTGGTGGGATTTCCGGCCCTCAGACTAAAGGGTCTTTTTCTGGCCATGGCCACCCTTGGATTCGGTGAAATCGTCCGCAATTTTTTTATGAATTTTCTCGAGCCCCTAACCGGAGGCGCCTATGGGTTTCGCGGTATCGGCAGCGATCCAATTTCGGTCTTCTGGATCTGGGGTTGGGTTGTCTTTTTTTTAATTTTTCTGCATTTCCTGTCACGCTCGCGGTTGGGTCTGGCCATGCTGGCCACCCATGACGATGAGACGGTCAGCGAACTGATGGGGATTAACATCGTTCGTCTAAAGATCGGGGCATTTGGCCTGGGTGCGTTTATTGCCGGTGTGGCCGGCGGGTTGTTTGCGCATTACTACCTTTATATTGAACCGGAGTTTTTTAATGTCTGGAAGTCAATCTATATGGTGCTTTTTTTAATCATGGGCGGCATGTTGACATTTTGGGGTGGCGTCATGGGCGCCGCTTTTTTTACCTTGTTGCCTGAATTTACGCGGGTTTTGCATGATTGGCGCGGTGCGTTTTTTGGATTGGTGATTATTGTGCTGATGATCATTCGGCCATCGGGGATTCTGACCCGAGATATGTTTCGCTGGGATTACTGGCGGCCATCGCTGAAGGAGGCCAAACCTTGAGCGCGACACCCATTTTGAGCTTAAAGGATGTTGATAAAAACTTCGGTGGATTGGCAGCCGTAGATCGCCTGGACATGCAAGTCTTTCCGGGGCAGATCTGCGGCCTCATCGGCCCGAACGGCGCCGGCAAGACCACGGTCTTTAATTTAATCACCGGCGTTTACCCTTGCGATGGCGGCGAGATCTTTTTGGGGGATCGCGAAATATCGTCCATCAAGCCCCATCGGATCACACGAATGGGGGTGGCGCGTACCTTTCAGACCATTCGGCTCTTTGCGAATCTAACCACCTGGGAGCACCTTCTGATCGCACAGAACTTTTTATTGCAAGCCGGTAATGGAAAGCGTTTACTACCGGACAGAAAGCGTGAAAAGGAGCTAAAAGACGAAGCGCGGGAAATACTCGGCCTTCTTGGTTTATGGGATGATCGACAGCGTAAAGCCGTCACGCTCCCTTACGGCAGTCAGCGGAAAGTGGAGATCGCCAGAGCGCTGGCCACCCGACCCAAGTTATTGCTGCTTGATGAACCGGCGGCTGGAATGAACACACGCGAAACCGAAGATTTGCTTCATATTATTGCCAAAATTCATACCCAAAAACAAAACATGGCAATATTGGTGATTGATCACGACATGGATTTTGTGATGAAGATTTGTGAATATATTTTCGTGCTCAATTTCGGCATAAAAATAACCGAAGGAACGCCCGAGGACATACAGCAGGATGAAAAGGTGAAAGAAGCCTATCTTGGGAAGGAGGAATAGGTGCTTAGGATCTCCAATCTTGAGGCCGGCTACGGAAAAATTAAGGTTTTAAAGGGTGTGTCGCTTGAGATAAAAGAGGGCGAAATCATCACCCTCATCGGTGCCAACGGTGCCGGAAAGACCACACTGTTGAAAACGATCTGCGGTTTAATCCATGCGAGCGCAGGGGCCATCGAGTACGAGGGAGAAACCGTACACCGCAAATCACCTTCGGCGCGTGTCAAAAAAGGACTGGTGCTCGTGCCGGAAGGCCGCAATATCCTGCGAAGAATGACGGTTTATGAGAACCTTTTGATGGGTGCTTATTGTCGGGCGGATCGAACTGAAATCAAAACCGACATCGAGGAGATCTTTGAACGCTTTCCGGTGCTTGCCAAACGGATGAACTTATCGGCCGATGTGCTCTCGGGCGGTGAGCAGCAAATGCTGGCCATCGGACGCGCGATGCTGGCCCGGCCGAAAATTCTCATGATGGATGAACCTTCGCTGGGTCTGTCTCCCATTCTAATCAAGGAAATCTTTTCGATAATTGCAGATTTACACCGCTCCGGCATGACGATTCTGCTGGTGGAGCAAAATGCGCTGAAAGCCCTGCAGGTGGCCAATCGTGGCTATGTCATGGAGACCGGTGAGATCGTTATGGCCGATACCTGTGAAGGCCTCTTATGCGATGAGAAACTGTGTGATGCCTACCTTGGCGGGAAGGTCGATCCCGCCACCTGCTAGCCGGACGTACCGGGATTTTACGCTCCGATTTTTCGTTCAATTAATTTGATGTCACTCGAAAGTTATGTCTATGAGCTATGCATATTTGGTCATCTATGAGGTGCAACCTGAAGATCCCGAAGAATTCCTACGATACTATGTTGAGAAACATATTCCGATTGTCCGGACATTTCCGAAGATTCGGCGGGTTCAAATAGATCGCGGCGTCGATGGCGGCGATTTCTTTATGATTGCGCGCCTTACCTTTGATACCTTGGACGATCTGCGGAAGGCCATTGCGTCTAAAGAACGGGAACGCGCACGGGCGGATATGCAAAATTTTCCGGCTTATCATGGGCGCGTCAGACATCAGGCCGTTGAGATCGTGGAAGTTGAATCGCATGGCATCCCATAATTCCGGTCACCAGGTAAAATTATTTTCACCGCTGAAGCTGCGGGAAGTCTACATCCCCAATCGGATCATGATTTCGCCGATGTGTCAGTACTGTGCCAAAGACGGAATTCCGCATGACTGGCACTTTGTGCATTTGGCAGCCAGGGCGGTTGGCGGCGCTGGAGTTGTGATGACCGAAGCGGTTGCCATCGAGCCGGCAGGTCGCATAACGCCCTTTGATGTCGGATTATGGAATGACGAACAACAGAATGCGTTTGCGCGACTGGCGGCCTTTATCACTGAACAGGGCGCCGTACCCGGTTTGCAGCTTGCCCATGCCGGAAGAAAAGCTTCCCACGCCCGTCCCTGGGAAGGCCGACGTCCGCTTACGCCCGCCGAAGGGGGTTGGACGGTTTTTGGCCCCAGCCCAATGGCCTGGGATAGTGATGCCCCCCTTCCTTTGGAGTTGACCACCGATGATATCTCGCGTCTTACAGCCGCATTTCGGCATGCGGCTCAACGTGCGCTGAGCGCCGGGTTTCGGCTGCTGGAATTACACGCCGCTCACGGCTATTTGCTGCATTCTTTTCTTTCGCCCCTGACCAACCATCGCCGCGACGGGTATGGCGGTGGTTTCGAGGGCCGGACGCGTTTTATTATCGAAGGGGTCAATGCCGTTCGCGAAGTCTGGCCCGCCGATCTGCCGTTGTTTGTTCGCTTATCCGCCACCGATTGGGTAAAGGACGGCTGGGATCTGGATGATTCCGTGCGTTTGGCCAAATTGCTTATTTCTGAAGGCGTCGATGCAATTGATTGCTCCAGCGGTGGGATTTCCCCGGGTGTGGATATAAAACCGCATGCTGACTATCAGGTACCGTTCGCCGAAGAAATCCGGCGGCAGACCGGCGCACGAACCGTGGCGGTAGGCATGATCAGTGATCCCGTCCAGGCTGAAGAAATTATCGCCGGCGGCCGGGCAGATCTGGTCGCGATCGGTCGCATGGCATTGTGGGATCCTTACTGGCCGCATCATGCCGCCAAAAGATTAGGGGGTGAGGTTCAGCTGCCGCGGCAATACGAACGGGCCAATATTTTTAATTAAACAGGGATATGGGTTAAGCAGGAAAAGAATTGGGAGCAGATAAATGTCCATCGCGGTGAGTATATACGGCAAGACGTACAGACGTCGTGGAATCCGGGAACTGTCGGAGCCGACCTATGTTAAGGATATAGTCGATCCGCTCGAACGCTATGATGAAAGGATGACCCCGCTTTCCAGAGGGTATGTGCCGCCCGGTGGATGGCAACAGGAGTTTCTCGATACACTGGTTCCGGTCATGGGTCAGCAGGGAGCGGTTCCACGAGATGAACGCGGCTACACCCAGATCGATCTTGCGTTGCGAATCGCTGGTTTTCACAACGCCATGGCCACGAATTGTCACACAGGCAACTGGACGCGGCCGCGACTCTCGGATGAACTGGGCTGTTTTTACGACTGGGAAGGAATCTGGGGCCCCGGGATGATCGGGTTGCCCTGGGATCCCCCCAAACTCCCGGTGGCATCTCCGGCAGAAATGTCTGAAATTGTTAAAGAGACAGCATTGTTTCTGGGTGCCAGCCTGGTCGGGATCACCGAATTGAATCGAAACTGGCTTTATAAAAAGGGCTGGGAACGCTACGGTCACCAAGAGATCGATCTGGATGCAAAAATTCCCTCCAGTATCAAATATGCGGTTGTCATGGCCATTGAAACCAATTATCACTATATTCGACATGCACCGACTGCCAGAGCCAGTGCAGCGGCCGGGCTGGGTTATTCCAAGATGGCCTTTCTGAGTCCGGCGGTCGCCAAATTTATTGCTTCTCTGGGCTATACGGCGATTGCCTGCGGTAATGACACGGCTTTGAGCATTCCACTGGCTGTGGATGCAGGGCTGGGCCAGCTGGCACGTTTGGGGACCTTGATTACCCCGGAATTCGGCCCCCGGGTGCGGTTGGTTAAAGTTCTCACCGATCTTCCCTTGAAACCGACTGCGCCAATTGATTTTGGGGTGACCGAATTTTGCCAGATATGCGAAAAATGCGCCGAGTATTGCCCCTCGCAGGCGATCTTATACGGCAAAAGAACTCCAACAGCGCGCACGGTTTCCACCAATCCCGGGCTCTTAAAATGGCCCCTGAACGGTGAGAAATGTTTTCGCTACTGGTATAAAAATGGTGCCAGAACCGATAAGGGAATGTACCACATCGATTGTTACCAATGTATTAATGTGTGCCCGTTTAATAAACAGCCGGGAATCGGCCATGATATGGTCCGCTGGTTTATCAGAAAAAAGATTCCGTGGGTCAGCCGGTTGCTGAAATGGGGCGATGATTTTTTTTATAAAATAATGTATAAAACCGGCAAGTATGCGCCTAATAATTGATGTGTTTCGGCGTTCTATTTTTTTATATAGCGCTAAAGACGAAATCGATGTCAAAAGGGCAGGGGGACTCGAATTCAGCACATCGTTGTGCGTTTGCCGCAGGATTCAGATCATTGGCCCTTAATTTTGATTGAAAACAGGGGGGAACATATCATGGGCAAAACCCGCAATCGAAAGATGGATTTACACGGTTTTCTTGAGGACCGCAAGGGCGAGTACATTCTAATCAAAAAGCCGGTTAAGCTGGAACATATCGGTGCGCTTGTGGCCCAGGCCGATGATACCATTGTCTTCGATAATATTATAGATTACCCGGGATTTCGTCTGGTGGACCAGCTTTTTGTCAATCGCAAGGCCCAGGCCGCGGTGCTTGGCTGTCAACCCGATGAAGTCGTCAAACGCCTGGCACAAGTGATACGCACCGGACCCCAGGAGCTCAAAGAGGTTAAAAGCGGATCCTGCCAGGATCGTGTTTTTGAGGGTGATGAGATTGATTTGAATACTTTGCCGGTTCCGGTGCACACCCCGTTAGACCCTTACCCGTATACAGCCGGATTTGCCGTACACCGACACCTGGATACAGGTAAACTAAACCAGATGTTCCCGCGTTGCGGCGTTTTAAGCCGCAATGAAATGGTGGCCTCCTTTGTCACACCCACGGCCAATCAAATCCTGGCGAAGTACCGCGAGCAGGAAAAACCCATGCCCCAGGCACTGGTTATCGGTGCCCATCCGGCCTGGGAGCTGGCTTGCTGTTATTCATATCCGCACGAGGATTTTTGCGAGCTGGAATTGTTTGAAGCCATCAGCGGTCAAACCGGCGAGGTCACGCGCTGCAAGACAGTGGATCTTGTGGTGCCGGCGGATGCCTCCATCATCATTGAGGGGCTGGTCAGCCCCACGCGGATGGCGCAGGATGGGCCCAATCCCGGACCCAATGCGCTTTTTTGCCCCTATGATCAACAGCAGCCGGTTTTCGAGGTGACCGCGATCACCATGCGCAAAGACCCGATATTCCGACACGTGCAGACAACACCTTTCACGGATCACCAAGAAATGCCCCGGCTTTTCCATGAAGCCATAATTTTTGAGCGTATTAAATCGATGGGGCTCAACGTGCACGATGTTTATTTTCCCCAGGGAGGGGCCGCTCAGGTTGTGATTCTTCAGGTCGAGCCGACCATGGATGGGCAGGTAACCGATGCCCTGATGGCCGCTTTGGGAGCTCCCTGGGCAAACATGAAAATGGCCATCGCAGTTGATCCGGATATCAATATTTATGATTATCGCGATATCCTGTATGCGCTTTCAACGCGTGTCGATCCGAGCAAACACACAACGATCATAAACAACGCCCGAATATGGCCCTTTGATCCCAGTGCCACACCGGTTGAAGGTGCCTTTCCGCATACGCAAAAAACGCGCCTGCCTTCTGTGGTCGGAAAGTGGGCCATCGATGCCACCAAACCGGTGCCCTATCGGGCGGAAGAACGCAAAAACTATGAACGTGCGTGGCCAATCGGTTGGGGAGAGATTGACATAAAGGATTATCTGGATGATTAGATGCCCGTGTAATCCGAACATAACAGCGCAACGTTAACTGGATTTAGGTCAAATTTTAATGATAATGAATTGGATACGACTTGCATTTTCCGGATCCGTCTGGCGGCGTGCCGCAAAAGTCGCCGTACTGGTGGGTCCCATTCTGGTAGCGGTCAATCAGGGGGATGTCATACTGCGTGGGGGGTTGGATGTTATCTGTATTGTGAAAATAGGGCTTACTTTTTTAGTGCCTTATTTTGTTTCCACCTTCTCAAGCGTGGCGGCACTGCAGAACTGCAACACGGATGGTGTTTGAAGCTTTGTTTGCTGGAATTAACCGAACTTTTCTCTGAGTATGCGATGCAGTATTTTCCCGGTGCCGGTGCGGGGCATGTCATTTTCACCGATAAATTCTACCTGTTTGGGACACTTGTAACCGGCCATTTTGCCCTTGCAACTCTGAATGACCGTCTGCTCATTTAAGGTGCTGTCATCATAGCCCTGTTTACGGATCACGACAGCGGCAACCCGTTCTCCCCATTTGTCGTCGGGCAGTCCAATGACGGCACAATCATATACGCCTTCCAGATTACCGACAACCTCTTCTACTTCGCTGGGATAGACATTTTCTCCGCCGGTGATAATCATGTTCTTTTTGCGATCGACCAGATAGTAGAATCCATCTTCGTCTTGCCGGGCCATATCACCGGCTGAGAAAAATCCATCCTTAAACGATTCAGCCGTTTGTTCGGGCAATTTGTAGTATTCATCAAACAGCATCGGGCCCCGTGAGTATAATTCGCCAATCTCTCCCAAAGGCACAGGATTTCCGTCAATGTCTAAAATACGAATAAAATCTGTTCCGATGCATTCGAATCCGATAGAGCCCAGTTTGGTCATTTGATATTCGGGCTTCAAGATGGTGACCATGCCGCCTTCGGTCGATCCATAGGCTTCATAAAGCTTGACTCCCGGAAAAAATTCCATGACTGCCTGTTTCATGCTTTTTCTGCCCGGTGCCGAGGAACACAGCAATTTGCGAATCGAGCTGACATCCCGTTCTTTGGCTTCTTCAGGCGCGTTGAGGATTAGATTATAATGGGTGGGGATTAGGGAAATAAACGTGACTTTTTCGCTTTCGATGATTTCGAGGATCTCTTCGGGCCTAAAGTTTAAGGCCGGATGGATATAGGCGGACCCACCGATATACAGAAACGTGAAGGTAAAAAAGATAGAGTTAATATGGCACAGCGGCATGACATTCAGGCACACATCATGTTCATTGAAATCAAAATCCACCGCATTGTGCAGGTAATACGCAATATGCGATTCATGTGAGCGAATAACACCTTTGGGCTTGCCGGTGGTGCCGGAAGTATAAATTAATATCCAGGTATCCTGTGGGACAACATCTGTTGTTGGCTCAACATCCGATGAATCTTGAATGAATTCTTCATAGGTCCGATAGCCCTCCTGCGGCTTGCCGACGATGATATAATTACTGGCCGGAATATTCTTCAAATCGGCGCGAACGGACGCTACCGTATCTGCAAATTGATCATGAACGACAAATGCTTTGGCATCTGAATTGTTAACAATATATTCAATTTCGGGACCGACCAGACGAAAGTTAATCGGCACAATAATGATGCCTGATTTGGCGGTTGCCAGAAATAATTCACAGATTTCAATGCTGTTTTCAAGCAGGACCGCGACTTTGTCACCTTTTTGCAAACCGAGAGACATCAGGCTGTTGGCCAGTTTGTTGATGCGACTGTTCATCTCCGGGTAGGTAAATGCACGCTGTGCGTCCCTTAAAGCCACCGTTTGCGGAAACTTCTTTGCATTCACTTTTTGTATCTGGCCAAGGTTGAGCCAATATCCCATAATCGATCCCTCCACATGTGAACCTATCTCAAAAATGCATCTAACACTCAAGGGCTGTGTTATCCCGGATAAATGGATTACACATCTATTTGTATGAAAATTAAGGCGTGTATTAAACCGATTCGAAATGCTCGAATACTAACGTGTATGCTCCGCTTTCGAATCGGTTTACGCCTTGCCCTTGAGCGTAATCTACGATTTTTGAAATAGGTTCAAATCAAATTGAATTGTGAATCTAATAACTATTTAATTGTATTCGCTTCTAATTTGATAAACTCAAACTGTCCAGATATTGACCAAATTGAAACGCTCAACTTAGGTCTGGTTTTCTTCAAGTTGTTCTATAAATGCCTCAACATTCGTCTTGGTTTGCTCATCGGATACCATGCGCATATCATTGAGATCCGCGTTAATAATTAAGCTGGGTATGTCGGTTTGCTGTTCAAGGCGTTGCGGCATCCCGTAGCGGCAATTGGTATTATTCGGGCAGGTTTTGGCATCGTGATATATGACACCGTCTACGTTGAACAATTCCAGCATTCTTTTTATGTACGTTTCTTTTTCATCGTCGGAACGCACAATAAACAGCTCCGTGTATGCCCTGGCCATACTGTTGAACGGGTCATTTTCATCCAAGGCCGAAAAAATCCAGCTGTTGCAATACGTAGAGGCGAGTACGTTGGCCTGCAGACCTGCGAACAACTCCGAGTGCGGGCGTAGACGGCCCCACACCGGCATGCCGTCCCAGTAGAGCCTGAAACGCTCATGATCGATCGCACCTTCATTGTTTTTAATACGCGCGTTTAATTCGGTCAGCAAAACTTTATAGACGTCCACTGCCTTTTGTGTCCCTCTACCGACCACCGCCGGCCCCATGAGCGTGGTACCGTCAAAAAAAGTCAGCGGCGATGGCCGGGCCGTCGCGGTCTCCAGCACGTTTCGCCACAGCTCGGAACACTCTCTGGACAGGGCAACCACCTGTTTTAATGCATCGAGGCTAAATGATTGGTCGGTTATTTTCTCCAGCGGTTCGATGAGGTTTTGCATCTGTTTAGCGATGGATGTTACATGGGCTTCTGTTACCTCGCCGACATTGCGGTGTGTATAGATGCCCAATACAGGCACATCGAACTTTTTACCGTACCAGGAAAACCAGTCCTGTACATCTCTGCATTGATTCGTGTTAAAAACCAGCACATCGGGTTTGGGGACGTCTTCGATTCCTTTATAAATCTTTTTCAGAGGGGTCACCCCCTTCAAAAAAGCACCGATATCAGCGGTAAGATAGGAACAGATATCCGGAGAATAGCCCAGCGCATTGGCTTCGGGGATAAGTTCGGTGGACATGCGTGTGGCGCCCAGCATGGCGGCATGGGTTTCCGGAAAGTATACCAGAAATCCCAGGGCGCGAAGAATTTCCGCCGGCCCAACGCTCGTGCACCAGGCAATCTTGGGTGTACCTTTTTTTGAGGCGGCATCCAGCTCATGATAATAATCCGCCATAAACCGGCTGGTTTCAGACGCCGCTTTCAATTTTTTTCTGACAGGTTTCTTTTCATCTGACATGATCTTTCCCCACATTATCAGACTTTCCTCTATCCGAAAATAAAGCTAAGGCATCAGGCTCAAGGCACCGGGCATTTGATCAAGCGACCTTTTAATTTCTTCAAACCCGATGCGATACGCAGAAAACCTGAAGCTATGATTCCATTGCATACAGGGCAGCGCCAATGGCCCCGGTTAACTGTGGGTGGTCCGGGACGAGGATGTCTCTGTCAATTATCTCTTCAGTCATTTTTACCATAAACGGGTTGTGGGCCACCACACCGCCGGTCATAACTACTTTTTGTGTTAGGGAATCCATCTCTAAAACCCGCTTGATCATCGAGAAGAAAACACCTTTGACAATGTCCGGTAGTTTTTTCCCCTGTCGGATATTTTCCAGCACCTCGGTGGCAGAAAACACCGTGCAAAAGCTTCCCAGTTTGACCATGTTTTCAGATTGACTGGCCAGTCGGTCCATTTCATCCAGCGTGACGTCCAGACGCATGGCCATTTCTTCAAGGAAGGCGCCTGTGCCGGCCGCACATTTGCGATTCATTTTAAAACCGGTGCGCTTTCCAGACTGATCGACTTTGATGATCTTATTATCCTGCCCGCCGATATCTATGATCGTCGTTGAAAAGGGAAAAGAAAGAAAACACCCTCTGGCGTGGCAACCAATTTCCGTTTTCGTATCCCGGGCAAAGGACACATTATTTCTACCGTAGCCGGTGGCGATGGTATTTTCGATATCACCCTTTTTTATACCGGCCATTTTTAGGGAATCTGCAAGACAGGTCTCGGCGGTGGCGGCAAAGTCGGTTCCGGATTTTTTGACGGCGTGACCGATTAGATGTTTATTGCTGTCAAGGATGGCGACCTTGGTGCGAGATGCCCCCACATCGACACCACCCGCATAAGTTTCTTTGGAAACCATAATTGCTATTTTGACTCTAATCCTTTTACCAGGGCGCTGAGCGTTTGGTTATAGGGCGTTTCGGTTCCGGTGCGTTTACCGTATTCAACGAATTTACCATTGATGTAATCTATTTCGGTACGGCGAGATGCTTCGATATCCATTAACATAGAGGGCTTATGGTCACCGGCATTTCCCATGTATTCCATCGCATGGGTATAAAACTCCCACCCTAGATCAATTTCATTTGAGCGCGCGACGCGGATACATTCTTTCACCAGCGCATCAACAATCTGGAAAACAATTGGATCGCCCATGGCACGCGACATGGTCAAACCGGTTACCGCACATACGGGATTCATGCAGGCGTTCATCACGCTCTTGCGCCATACCATAGAGATAATATTATCGGTGTGTTTGGTTGTGAGATCGCATTTGCTCAACACCTGGGCGATTACTTTTGCCGCGTCCTGTGATTCCGGATCCAGCTCCTGGATGTAATGTGGCGGATGGTGAAATGGTATTCTGACATGCGCCGGTCCTACCAGCCCGCAGCCATAATTGACTACCGCGCGCATCACATCTTTCTTTCCCAATACCTTTGCCAGTTCCAGTTCGGTATCAATCCCATTTTGCCAGCTGACAATTGCCATGCCTTCTTTGTGAAAGCCCTCGATGGCCGAAGCAATCAGCGGCAGCGCATTGGCCTTAACTGTGATGAAGATTACATCCGGGTTATGGTTGGCCAGCTCATCAATGTGGGTGCAGGTTCGGGTGACTTTGTGCTGCATATTCTCGGCGCCTTCCAGAATAATTCCCGGGTCTAACGCCGGTGCCAACAGGTCCGGAACGACATCACAAAGGGTCACCTCATAACCGCCCTTGGCCAGAAAGCAGGCGACAATGCACCCCACCGGACCCGCACCGACCACTGCAAATGATTTGGCATTAAATTTGGACGCGGCACTCATATTTTATCTCTCCTGTTTCGGGCGTTCATCAATGACGCGCACAGCTTTACCTTCGCTGCGGGCAATTGCTTTCATATCAACCACTTCCACATCAACACCGATACCCATCATGCCTTTGATATGGCCCGCAATTTTTCCTTCAATTTCATGCCTTCGATCTGCGCCGGCTTCATAAATTTCTTTTTTGCCTTCCACCCGGACACTGAGATGATCCAGGTATCCTTTTTTGCTGACCACCAGCTGGTATTGCGGTTCGACTTCATCGATTTCCAGCAGCAGGGCCTCAATTTGAGATGGAAAGACATTTACACCGCTGATAATAAGCATGTCGTCCGAGCGGCCGTATATCTTATCCATGCGAATAAAGGTTCGGCCTTCGTGTCCGGGCTCACGCCATAGACGCGTGATGTCTTTGGTGCGATAGCGAATCATAGGCATGGCGCGTCGCTGCAGAGAGGTAAAGATCAGCTCTCCCTTTTCGCCTTCCGGCAGGGGTTCCAATGTCTGCGGATCGACGATCTCAGCCAGAAAATGATCCTCATTG
>JAAUXY010088873.1_pt1 | contig 16031 bp, 10 predicted proteins | sample 7278121 | NCBI WGS metagenome assembly JAAUXY01 (sample SAMN14350117, study PRJNA611818) | marine sediment metagenome | isolation source: surface marine sediment (1.8m) | place: French Polynesia: Moorea | collected 2018-08 | reverse complement strand
TGACTGGAGACCAGTACTTGATTGCGTTGGGCCGCGTTCATGATCCGCTGACAGGTGTTGATTGTAACTCCGACTATATTCGGTCGGTTATTGATGTCTTTGAACAGAGAGACGACCCCTACGTGTGCGCCAATGCGAATCTCGGCCCTGAAGCGATCGGCCCAGTTCTTAAACGTGAGAATCCATTCGAGCACCGTGCTCTCAGGTTTGGTCACGACCACAGCCATGCCGTCGCCGGTCGGGATGCAGATGGTTTTCCGTCCCTTGGGATTCCATTTTGGCCCGAGCTGGCTGCGGACCTCGTCGGTCAACGCTATGATCAGCTCGGCCTGTTCATCTTCAGATTGACTTGAGTATCTTACAATATCGACAAAAACTATCGCCGCTGCTTCTATATCCATCCTGCAACCTCAACGCTGGGTGACTCCATGGGTCAGTACGAATCGCATGACACCGGCGTCCTGGAAATTGAGAACCGAGAGGCATCGCCACCGGCGGCCCGCGGTCAACGGCTGCCGCTGTCGAATCCGTTCGAAGGGAGAGCCTCTTTCGGCGTCCTTCGTCGTCATCCTTCGGACTCGAACAACCAGCATCTTATAACACGCGGTAGACGCCCGTCAGACAGCGACCTTGTCACGGACGCCGGCGGCTCCGATAGGTCCAGTCTCTGCTGATAGGATCGGAGGTGAACCAGACGGTCATCCGTCATTGGAAGAAAGTGACCCGCACCATGGACCGAAGCCCTGAAGACGCCGCGTGCCGTAAATGCTATGACGATTGGGCCCGGAGCTGCCGGCACCACGGGCTGGACGAGGAGAAGCTAAGCGAGTCGAGAGACGACCTGAGTGAGAAGATCTGGTTCGTTCGCAAGCGCGCTTATAGGCCTACCGGGGTCGCACTCGGCTGCCCCTTGCCGGAGCCGGATATCCAGAAGCTCTTCTGTCGGATCGCGACGGATATCGCACGGCGCGTCCAGCAGCTCTATCCGGGCGATGAACCGGCCATGAGCTACGTGCCGCGGGAGTGGTATCACACGACCCTGGTCAACTACTCTCACTACGGAGAGGATGAGCCCGAAGCCGCCGACAACGCGAATGGGCAGGCTAGAGAAACTAGCGCGCAACGTCCATGGAGGATGCCGAAGGTGCTACTGCCCAAGGTGATCGACATCATCCGCGGATGTGGATTCGGGGAGGTCACCGTGCGTCTCCGCGGTCTGTTCTTAACGCGGCAGGGCACAGTGCTGGTGCGCGGGTACCCCACGGACGATCGGGTATACGAGCTGAGGCAGAGACTCCTCGACGCAGAGGAAGATTTTGGGCATCACATCACGAAGACTGTCCATTTCAAGCTCGGCCATCTGATCGCGCCGATCGGGTCGGCGGAGAGCGAGGCAGCATTAGCCATCGTCGATCGACATGGCGCCGAGATCGACGCCAGGTTGACCTTCCGCAAGGCATATACGCCGGTGGGCGGGGTCGACCTGTAGGGGGGGCCGTTGGATCGCGCCGAAATCTCGGGAGCCGCGGCCGGCGTCGACGCGCGGATTCCCAGAGTGAGCCAGCGAGGCGTCAAGTGGTACGCGGAATCTCCCGATCTCCACATCCTTTTCAACACCCGGCGAATGGAGCGCAACAACCCGCTACTGGCGCTGGGTGCCTACGGTAGTCTGTGCTGGCGCGGAGTGCTTGCGGGCTGGACGGTGGGGAAGATTCGCCGCGAAGCGCAGCGCGCGTTCGGGCAGGACGAGGTGATTGCGTTCCTTAAGCACCTGATGGCCACGGGCATGATCGAGAACGACGTCGAGATCGCCGCCACCAGCTGTCCGCCCGAGCGTCTGGTCAAAGAATACCCGGCGCCCGAGGTCCAGTTTCGACTGGCGCACGCCGCCATCCCCTGGTACTGCCTGTGGGAGGTCAACACCCGTTGCAACCTGCGCTGCAGGGTCTGCTATCTGCCGCATTTCAACGGCGCTGGGCCGGATCTGGAGCGAGCGCTCGAGTTGGCGCAGCAGATCGTCGACGCCGGCATCTTCTACGTCTGCCTGCTGGGTGGCGAGCCGCTTTTGCGCGACGATCTGGAAGCGATCATCGAACGTCTGCGCTCGGCCGGAGTCTTTGCCAAGGTCATCACCAACGGCCTTCTGCTGTCGCCGGCACGGGCCGAAAGCCTGAACGCCGCCGGCTTGAATCAAATCGAGATCAGCTTCGACGGCTTGACTGCGGCCGGTCACGAGGCGTCGCGTGGCGTCGGCACCTTCGCCCAGGCGAGGCGGGCGGTGCGCGAGGCTCGCACGGCCGGAATCCCACGGGTGGCGGCGGTCTGGACCCTGCATTCCGGCAACGTGGATGAGCTCGACCTGTTGCCTTCGTTCCTCACCGACCTAGGGCTGCGCGAATGCTACGTCAGCCCGTTCAAGAAGACCGGTCGGAACGGCTCGCGGGCGCCTTTCGAACCGCCCAGTGGCGGCCAGCTGTCGGCGATGCGCCAGCGCCTCGGTGAGTGGCGGCAGGCCTTTCCAGAGCTGGAGATCACGCTGCTGCCCGGCTGTTCGTGCGGGCGGACAAGCATCGTCGTCGGCGACGACGGTGACCTACGGCTGTGCTCGTTCTCCCACGCCAGCGTCGGCAACGTCTTTCGCATGCCACTGATGCAAATCTGGAGATCGCTTGTCGCCCAGCTTCCGCCAGCAGGCCCGGCGGGCTACTGTACGCGCGCAGTGAAGCGCCCCCAGGCTCGATGAAGGCCATTAGGCGTGGGTTTCATCACGATCGGAAGATAGGCATGACGGGCTAGTTGGGAACACGTCAACCAGCGCGCGGATCCGTGGGCCTGGCAGGCGCCCCGCCTCGATGTCTCGCACAGTGCTTGGGCCGATGCTGAGTCCTCGCGCGAGCTTCTTCTGTGACAGTCCGCGTGCTTGCCGCATTCTTCGCAATTGCTCAGTTGATACGTTTCCCGCCTCTTCTGTGCGTTAGAGGTAAAGGGCCTAGCTCCCACCGATCGAGGGCCATCGACGCGTCGATCTCGACCGGTGAATCTACGGCCACCCCTTCAACGGCGACCTCAAGATCTCGGCCGCGTGTCGAGCCTGCATGGGGAACGCGAACGCACATCGAAGAAAGGAAACACATGAGCAAGAAGCACTTGAGCCTGGTGATCTGCAGCTTTGCCCTATTGATGGCGATGAATGTCCAATCGGCATCCGGTTGCAGCGCGACGATTTCAGGACCTAGCCAGGTCGAGGTCGGCTCCTCCGGCCTCTGGCAGCTTAACCTTTCCAACTGCTCAGGTTCCAACCTGATCGTTTGGGGCATGCTGATGGAAGGTAGCTCCGGTTGCTTCGAACACGACGGCGACGTTCCAGGCGGCACCAGTTTTTTTCGTGCAAATCTGCCCGGGCAGGGATTTCAACTGATCGCCGCCGTCTATAACAGCTCTGGCTCGACGCTCCTGGCCGAAGACGATCATCGAGTTAGCGTCTACTACGACTATCCCACGCCGACGCCGGTATACCAGATAGGTTTTCGAGACTACTATCCGAGCAGTGCTCTGTACTCTTCATTCAACAGCTCGGGCCGGCAGTTCTGCAAAGAGAACTTCGGCGACACCTATCTCAGCTACGGCATCCACAATGCCGGGTATTCGGGCGGAGTCTATAGTTGGTGGAACGGCAGCAGCTGGTCGACCACGGGCAACAACTGGGTTTTCTTCATGGAAGATTTGCGCTGCGCATCGATCGCCCCCCATTGCTGAGCGCTCGAGCTCCTATCCGGGCTCGAAGCTCAAAATGCGAGCGCCGCTCCGGCCTCAACCTCGATCGTCAGCCACTGCAACACCCCGAGGTTGGCCCGAGCGGCCCGCCCCTTCAAGGGCTTCGGGCAACATCGAAGTCTCGAGAGGCACCGACCTCCGCTCTAGAGTTATACGCCGGGTTGAGCTAGGCGGCGTATAACCACCGGATCCTAGCGGCAATGCGGCAGATCGATCCGGATCTCAGGCGACGGCTGCGGAAGTCTTGTCGGAGCCCGACATCGCACCACCCTGATGAGAAAGATCTCGCACCGTCCTGCTGAGAAGCGGAGCGACCGAGGTGGCTGCCGTCGGGATTCGGGGTTCTGGATCAACTGGTAGGCTCGAGGAATGTCTCACTTCCTTGCCGCCGCTGTCCAGATGACCTCGACTTCCGACGCGGAGGCCAACTGGCGCATGGCTCAGACTCTCATCGAGCGCGCCGCCGGGTACGGCGCTCGCTTCATCGCCACGCCGGAGAACGCCAATTACCTTGGTCCGCACCGCGAGAAGGTCCGCCTGGCCGAGCCGCTCGACGTCGAGCGGGGCACGGCCTGCCGACGTTTCTCGCGCCTCGCGGCCCGGCTGCGCATCCATCTGCTGCTCGGCTCGTTCAATGAGGCCAGCGACGACCCGGAACGCTGCTACAACACCAGCGTCCTGTTCTCGCCCGCGGGCGAAATCCTGGCCGCCTACCGCAAGATTCACCTCTTCGACGTCGACGTCTCGGACGAGGTACGTTTCGTCGAGTCGGCCACCGTCAAGCCGGGCTCCGAGGTCATCGTCGCCGACACCGAGCTGGGTGGCATTGGCCTCTCGGTGTGCTATGACCTCCGGTTCGCGGAGCTGTACCGTCAGCTGCGCGACGACGGCGCCGAGATTCTCACCGTGCCCTCGGCCTTCACCATGACCACCGGCCGCGCCCACTGGACGCCCCTACAGCGCGCCCGGGCGATCGAGACCCAGTGCTGGGTAATCGCCCCCGCCCAATACGGACACCACGACGACCGCGGCTTGCGCGAAAGCTACGGGCATGCGCTGATCATCGACCCTTGGGGGCAAGTGGTCGCCGCCGCGTCGGACGGCCCCGGTCTGGCGCTAGCCGAGATCGACGTCGAGCTCGCCCACCGGACACGGCGCAAGATTCCGATCGCCGATCACCGACGGCTATAGCGACGGATCATCTCGTGTTCGAGCCCAGGCAGCATCGATATCGGCGCTGACCCTTGCAAACCGGGCGCGGGCATGCTCCCGGTCGCCGTCTGTCTTCGACCGCGATCCGGTCGCGGCTTCAAGTTCCTTGAGCATGCGCCAGACCTTGCGAGCGGCCAGCAACGAGGCGAAGAAGAACCCGATCCCCACCGCATGGGCCGCCAGCGCGAAAAAGACCAGGGACGAGTCGAGGTCTCCGAGCTTGTATGCGGCCAGCAACATCCCGCCCAACCCGTTGAACGCCAGAAAACCGACCAGCCGTCGCCCGACAGGTGAGCTCGGCCAAAAGGAGAAGTTCTCCAGGTAGGGCTCGATCTCCTCGAATTTCGCTGTCGCTTCATCGAGCCTGGCGACGGACTGCGCCAGAGCCACATCGACGCTAGCGCCTGACTCTTCAGAATTAGCCATCGAAATCACCTCAGACTAGTCCTCGGAGGCGGAAATATCGCTACACACTCGTTCGTGAGGCGCCGCGTCCACAAGGCTTGCGAGCGAGGCATAGTGGTGCTCTGGCGCAGGGAGCGTAACGCAGTGGACGTGGATGCATCGCGGATGAGGTGTGGCGGTATTTCTGCCGACGAGGACTAATAAAGCACCTCAGACCAGTAAGGCCCTCAACTACGCTTCTGGAGGCCATCATCGCGAGAGACCTTACCATAGCGACACCAGTCTCACCTCGGGATTCCGAGGATTTTCTAGAATCTCGTCCCCTGGCCCGATCCCCGTTCGTCTTCCCGGCAGAGAACGGCTCTGCGCTCCGCGAGTCGAATCGATTGACTGACGGCCTCTTCGGGAAGATCGGCCGATTACTAAGAAAGGAAGCGAAAATGGCGAAATTCATGTTTCTTCACCGTGGCGGATGCGATGGAGGCGCTGATGTGTCTCCCGAGCAGATGCAGCAGTCGATGCAGGCGATGGGAAACTGGATGGAGGACGGCATGAAGGCCGGCTGGTTGCTCGACCCGGGGGACGGTCTCAAGTCCGAAGGGCAAGTGGTCCATGCCGACCAGACCGTCACCGACGGCCCCTTCGCCGAATCGAAGGAACTGGTAGGCGGTTACTGCATGGTCGAAGCGCCGGATCTGGCCGCGGCCGTCGAGTTGGCCAAGGCGATGCCGCAGTCCGGCGGCGCGATCGAAGTGCGTGAGCTGGCCGGCCACTCGATGGAGTGAGCGATGGCTGCCGAGGTGACGTCGACCGAGCCGCCACGATTGGTCGAGCACTTCTTCAGGCACGAGTCCGCCAACCTCATCGCGGTGCTGACTCGTGCCTTCGGTGTCCGCTACCTGGATCTCGTCGAGGACAAGGTCCAGGAGGCCCTGATGGCCGCCATGCAGGTGTGGAGCCGGCGGGGAATCCCCGCCAACCCGGCGGGCTGGATCTATCGCGTGACGCGCAATCGGGTTCTCGACGCCTTGCGGCGCGAGAAGATTCACCGGCGGGCGCTCGCACACGCGGGCGGCACCGAGGAGGGACTCGATGCGCTGGTCGAGGAGTGGCTGTCTGAGGAGCAGATCCCCGACAGTCTGTTGCGCATGATCTTTGTCTGCTGCCATCCGGCACTCGACCGCCGATCGCAGATCGCGATGACTCTGAAGATCCTCTGCGGCTTCAGTCTGGCGGAAATCTCCCGGGGACTCTTGATCTCGGTCGAGGCAGCAAAGAAGCGCGTCCAGCGTGCTCGGGAAGTCCTCGCGCGACGCCAGATTCGGATCGACCTGCCCCCGGCGACGGATCTTCAGTCCCGACTCGCGGCCGTCCAGCAGGTGCTCTACCTGATGTTCAACGAGGGCTACAGTACCTCTCAAGGACACGAGCCTCTGCGGGACGACATCTGCGAGGAAGCCGCCCGCCTGTGTCATCTCTTGTGCGAGCACGAGAACTTCAGCACGCCCGAGACCCGAGCACTCTTGGCCCTGATGCTGTCCCACGCCGCGCGACTGGAAGCGCGAATCGACACGGAAGGCGCCGTCGTCTTGCTGGCCGATCAGGACCGGTCCCGGTGGGATCCGAGATTGATCGGAGCCGCCAGCTTCTGGCTGGCACGTTCCAAGACCGAACGGCCGTCGCGCTTTCATCTCGAGGCCGCGATCTCGCTCACCCACTGCCGCGCCACCAGCGTTCAGCAGACCGACTGGCCGCTCATCGTCCAGCTCTACGACCGATTGCTGGCACTCCGGAATTCGCCGGTCTATGTGCTCAACCGGGCCATCGCTCGAGGTGAAGCCGGCGATCTCGAAGCGGCGATGGCCGAGCTCGAGTCGATCCGCGATCATCCGGAGATGCGACGCTACGTCCTGCTCGACTGCGCGATCGGCCGGCTCCACGAGCTCGGCTCGAATACTGAAGCGGCGGTTCGAGCCTACTCGGCGGCACTGAGAGCCGCCGGGGCGCCTCACGAGCGGGCGTTGATCGACAAGAAGTTGGCCGGGTTATGTGGATCTGCGATACCCCGGGTAGATGCCGGCCGGCTGTAACAGCAGGCCGCGAGAGCCGCGTTCCATCTGCCACAGGCGCAGTCCTGCGGACTGCGCCCGGTGCCGGCAGGATGCCGGCGCTCCCAGCCCGTGACGGGTCATCTGCCTGGCCGAAGCTGTCTCGCTCCTCTCCGCGCGACGGCTCAGGCTTCAAAACGACAAACGGGACGAGGCCCGAACCTCGTCCCGCTCACCGCGCCCGTTCGCTGGCGCTTCTGTCAGTGCTTCAGTTGCCGGCGCAGGTGGGCAGCTCGAAACTGCCGTCGTGGGTGCCCTGGAGGCCGAAGGTCGTGCTCTGACCCGGCGCCAGGGTGCCGTTGTTCGAGGTATTGACCGCGTCGAGGGTGGTGCCGTCGGCGGACAGCGTCAGCTCGGCGTTCCAGGAGTTGGTGATGGTCGTCGACTCGGCGAATTGCAGCACCACCGCCCAGGCGTTGACCGTCTCGCTGCTGCCGTTGGTCACCGTGATGTCGTTGAGCACGTAGCCGTTGTTCCACACGTCGGAGCTGCCGAGGGCGCAGCTGATGCCGGCGACCGGCGGTGCCGTGGCGACTTCGATGGTCACCGAATCCGAGGTGCCGAGCTCGTTGCCGCTGGCGTCGATGGCCTCGAGGCGCAGCTCGTAGGGGCCGTCGACGGGCGGCGCGGTGAGGGTGATCGGACCCGAGCCGATTTGAACCAGCTGCTCCGCGCCACCCAGGTAGGCGCGCACCCCGGCCGCGTTCGACAGCACATAGTTGACTTCGAAGTCCTCGCTCGGGGCGAACGAGCTGCTGTCCGCCGGCGAGGTGATCGCCACCGCCGTGGCCACCGCCGCCGGGCGCGCCATCCAACCGACCTCCACCAGCGCGCTCAAGTCGCCGCCCAGGGCGAAGGAGAAACCGTTCTCGTCCTTCGAGATCAGCCTCGGGGTGAGGGATTGGGCGACGTCGTTGCTGAATGGGGTCAGCAGCACGGCGTAGGTGGTGCCCGCGGAATAGGCAGTATCGAAAGTGACCGTGGCGGTCGCCGGATCGCCGGTGAACGAGCCAGCGAGCAGGATGCCGGTCTTGGACGGATCGTCCTCGATTCCAAGGTTGGCCCGCGCGGTCGCGGCGTCGGTAGCGCCGGTGCCGCCCTCGGCCACCGGGACCGGCAGGGCCGACGGGATGTTGCCGTGGTCGAAGGCGGCCTCGTGGGCCGCGATCGCGGCCGCGGCGGTGCCCGCCGGATCGGCCCCGGTCTGGGACGCGGTCACCTGGTGCGGATTGTTGAAATTACCGATATGCGCGTCCAGCTCCGACTGACTGGGGGCGCCGACCTGCTCCGCCGTCACCTGGTGCGGGTTGTTGAAATCACCGGTGTGGGCGTCCAGCGTGGCCTGGCTGATCGCGCCGACCTGCTCCGCCGTCACCTGGTGCGGGTTGTTGAAATCGCCGGACTGAGCGTCGAGCTCCGCCTGGCCGATGGCGCCGAGCTGCTCCGCCGTCACCTGGTGCGGGTTGTTGAAATCGGCGACGTGGGCGTCGAGAGTGCTGCCGTCGGCGGCAATGTCGCGGCCGTCCACGGTGCCGGTCAAGGCGATGTCGCCTCTCACGTCGAGCTTGGCGCTCGGATTGCGGGTGCCGACGCCGATCTCGCCGGCGGAGTCGATGACCAGGGTGTTGTTGGCGGCACCGGGCTCGATCTTGAAAGGAAGTAGGTTGCCACCCGTGACGTCGCGGACAAAGAAGTTCGTCTCGTTGCCGGCGATGTCCCAAACATGCCTGTCAAAGCTGCCAGACCCGTCCTGATCCAGGCGCAAGGCCGGAGTGTCGCCATCCGCAACATGAAGTTCAACGGCCGGAGAGCTCGTGCCCAGACCGAGATCACCGTCGGCATCGATAAACATGGCGTTGTTGGGCGCTCCGGCGAGGAGAGTGAACGGCGTCCTGTTGGCGCTACTGTCCTCGATCGAAAACTTGTCCGCGCCACCGTTTTCGCTGTCGTTGATCACCAGCGTCCAGTCGTTGGATGGAAATTCATCTGTCGTCAGGCTGGTATCAACAAACTCGAGCCGAACGTTGTTCTCTTTCAGCCGTGCTGTGGTGAAGAGATACGACTCACTGTCGGTACAGTCGACCCCGACACAAAGGCCGCCATCCACGACCAGGTTGTCATCGATCACCTGGTCTTTGGTGAAACCCTCCGGCAGATCGGGATCCACGAACGAGCCCTCCGCGATCGAAAAGAAACCGGTTCGCAGGAGGATCGAAGGCGAGTCCGCGGCCGGCGTGCCCCAGAGCTCGTAGGCGTAGAGTCCGTCCGGGCGCAGCGCGCCTTCTTCATCATCCAGACCGAAGGATAGGCTGGTGGCCACCTCGGCCTGTTGCCGGCTGACCACACCGTCGGGTCCGCCGACGATGAGCAGCAGTTGCGCGTGGAAATCGGCGGCATCGAAGCTCACCGATCCGGGGAGAACGGTCATCTCCGCCGCTTCAGACGAAATCTCTTCTTGCGCCATCAGGGCGGACGCAAAACTGATGAGAATCAGGACGGCCACGACGAGACAAGAAGTGGTGGACCGGAAGTTGTTGCTATCCATGGTGAGTGCTCCGTATTTGCTGTGTTTCAGTGTTTCCATCGCTCTACATCACCCACTGGCGCAGAAACGACTCGCCTTGTCACATTGCGACCTGAAAACTTTCGGGGTAGCACCTCGGATCCCGAGTAGAGTTAGCCGCGATGATCGTCTTCATCACTTCGACCCCTCCCGAGATGTCGCGTCAGGCGGTGCTCGCGGCACGGGTGGTCGAAGATATGGGCTGGCGAGCGCAAACCAGCGATCCGGCCGGCGCGACGACGGTCGCTGAAGGATTGGTCGGGATCGACCGGGCGGATCTGGTGTTGGCTCTGATCGGTTGGCGCCGCGGGCCCATGCCCGATCCGATCGCCGGCTGGAACGGTTCGGCCCCCTGGGTCGAGCTCGAAGTCCGTCAGGCTTTTGCCCTCGCCAAACCGGTTCTGGTGATGATGGCCGACGACGCTTGGCCGAAGCGCGAAGACGACCCGCGGGCCCGGGCGCAGATCGCCGATTTCCGGGCTGAGCTCGAAGGTCTGGCGATGCTCGTCCAGCCCGAGGAGGATCCCGAGATTCGGGGATTCCGATCCCTGCTCGAATCCGAGCTCATCAACTATCGAGACCGCGGCTCGTCGGAAACCGCCGTCACTCTTCTGAAGCCGCGCTCGAAGCTCGAGCTCCGGCGTTGGCCGGCTCCCGAATATCCCCCGCGCCCCTGGCCCGTCCTGCTTCCCTACTCCCATCCCGATCTCTTGGGCGGGCGCGACCGCGATCTCGAGGAGCTGTCTCAGCAGCTGGCGAGGCAGCAGCCGATCCTCGGCCTGCACGCGGCCTCGGGCACAGGCAAGAGTTCTCTGCTCGCCGGCGGCCTGGTGCCCAGGCTCCGCGCCGAGGGGCGGCCGACGGCCTTTGATCGCCATCCTGACGAACCGGGGCTCGCCGCGCGCCTCGTCGGCGATCTGCTGGCCGGGCCACCGGCCGAGCTGACGCCGAAGGACGGCGATATCCGTGCTTTCCTCGAGCTCGTGCAGCTCGCCGGTCGCAAGGCGGGCTCGCCGCCGGTCCTGATCCTCGATCAACTCGAGGATGTCTTGCGCGGCGACCGACTGGCTCGCGCCCGACTCGGCATGCTGATGGCGGCGACGGTCCAGCGGCGCTCGTGGAGTCACGGCGCCCCCTGCCGCTGGCTTCTGGCCTACCGCCGGGAGGTCCACGGCGAGATGGTCCGCTGGCTCGGTAACGTGCTGCGCGAAGCGCGGGCCCTGGGCCTCACCGACAGCGATCATCTACCCCACAACCTGGCGATGGTCGACCGATTTCACGTCTGGCCCCTGGCGGTGTTCGGCGGGTCCCACGGCCCGGACGAGGACGCCGAAACTGTGGCGCGTCAGGCCTTTGAAGCCGCCTTGACGGCACCCCTGGCACTGCGCGACGAACAGGGTGCGCGGCGTTATCCCTGGCACTTTGCCAGCGACGGGGCTGCCGGCGACGGTGCCCGCCGCCTGGCCGACGCCTTCGCGGCGGTACGCCTGCGTGACCCCGAGGCACCGCTGGTCCCGGAGCTGCAAGTCGTGCTGGCCGAGCTGGTCGCCAACGCCGAACCGGCGCCAAGCGGTCAGTCGACGACTCTGCACGTGCCCGAAGAACCCGCCGAGTTGATCGACGGCGCTCTCGAGCGACACCTCGCCAGGGCGCTGGACGCGGTCTTTGCCCGGGGTGATCGAGTGGGTCGCACGCGGGCCCTCCTGGCGCTTTACGAGCTGGCCAGCCATGAGCGGCGGCGCTCGGGGCGGACCTCGAGGAGGGTCCGCAAGAGCGACGAGCTGATCCGCGCCGTCGGCCAGCAGGGTCGCGAGGTCTTCGAAAAGCTGCAGGCCCCGGAGGCGCGCCTGGTGGTCGCCGATCTCACCGGAGGCAAAACCGTCTACACGCTTTCCCAAAATCGGTTGGCCCAGGTGATCGTCGCCGCCGTCGAGGGCCAGGGCAAACTCGCCGTCGCGCCGGAGCTGCTCGATCTGAGGCGCCTGGTCGCCCTGCGCAGCGAGCTCTATCAAGACGGCGAGCGCGAGACCTCGACCCTGGTCTCGCGCGCCAGGATCGCGGCGGTCGAAGAGCATGCCGACTTCCTGCTCACCGATCCTCAGAGACGAGAGTGGTGGCGAGCGACTCGCCTCCGTCACCGCCAGCTTCGCAACCAGCGGATCGCGGCGTGGTGTCTGGCCCTTGCGCTGCTCGCCGTCGGCGGCTGGCTGACCTGGACCCGGTCGACGACCCTGGCAGCCCGGGAGACGCTGCTCGATCAAATCGCGCTCGCGGAGCCTGAGTCCGCGTTCCAGGCCCTCAGCGAAGGCCTGGCGGATCCCGAGATCTCCCGTGAAGCCGTCCTTTCGAGTCTCAAGATGAGGACCTCGCCCCTCGACCTCCTGGCCTCCGGGATGGCCGGCGTCGAATCCGGCCGGCGATCCCGGGCAGCCCTCGAAGCCGCCGAGCTGGTCGCTCCCTGGGTGACCTCGATTAACGAGCCGGATCCGAGTCAACCCGCGCCCCAAACTCCCAGGGCACTCCTGGCCAACCTGATCTGGGCGCTCGACGCCGGCCCGGGCCGCGATCCCGAGCTCAAGGAACGCACCCTCGAGCTGAGGAACCAGGTCCTGAGGCCCCTGCGCCAGCGTCGCCGACCACCGGCGATCACAGGCGACACTTCCTGGGTCCGGATCCCGGCGGGCTCGTTTCGCATGGGCTCAGGCGATGAATCGGAAGACACCCAGCCGGCTCATGACGTGACCCTCGACGGCTTCCGGATGTTGGCCCACGAGGTGACGAACGGGGACTACCGCCGGCTCGAGCCGAGCCATCGAGGCGACGACGATCTGCCGGTCACCTCGATCACCTGGCATCAGGCGGTGGTTTATGCCGCCTGGCTCGGCGGCCGTCTGCCGACCGAAGCGGAGTGGGAATACGCGGCGCTCGGCGGCTGTGAGTTCAAGCTCTGCCTCGCCGACGGAAGCGAGGCGAGCGCCGGCGACGTCGCCTGGACCTCAGAAAACGCCACCGATCCCGCGACCGGCGAGGCGGTCGTCCAGCCCGTCCGGCAGCTAGCGGCCAATCCCTTCGGGCTCTACGACATCTACGGCAACGTCTGGGAATGGACCGCCGACTGGTATGCCCCCTACGACGGCCAGCCCAAGAGCAATCCCGTCGGTTCCCTGAGCGGTCACGGCCGGGCGTTCCGGGGCGCCGCCTACTGGACGCTGGCGGCGCGGCTGAGCGCCCGGGACCGGGTCGGGCTCGCCCCCGGCAGGTCATATCCGAGCCTTGGTTTTCGAGTGGTCATCCCAGATTAGCGCCCCAAGAAAGCCAATCCTTCGGCCTGCTCGCCTCGGAAGGCGACGGATTGGCTTCATTGGCCCAACCCTTCCTTTGCAGGTTCCGCCGCGCTATGCGCACCCGAACCTGCGCATAAGCCTTCGGCCTCCGACTGCGAAATCTATGCGCGACAGTCTCCTGGTCGGGCACGGGGTTAGGACCCCGTGCAACCGGGCGAGACTCCCAAGCGAATCCTTTGGAGAGGATCACTCAGATATGCCTCCGAAACTTCCTGACGTCACCCCAGCCCAGATCGAGGGCACCCATGCGGCTCCCCGCGATGACATCGCGCGCGGACCGTCCAAAGCTCCGCCGGTCGAACGGCGAGAGCCGCCGACCGGTGCGGCCGGATTGAAGGCTGTGGCCGTGGCCATGAAGCACATGAGCCGAGAAGGCCACGACCCCATCACAGCGACTCGCATGCTAGCGCGGATGAACCAGAAACAAGGGTTCGACTGTCCGGGGTGCGCGTGGCCTGATCCCGACGACCGGCGGTCGGTCCTTGCCGAGTACTGCGAGAACGGCGCGAAGGCGATGGCCGAAGAGGCCACACGGAAGCGCTGCGATCCCGAATTCTTCAGCCGACACTCGATCGAAGAGCTCGGTACCTGGACCGACTTCGAGCTCGGTCAGGCAGGACGCATCACTCACCCGATGGTGCTGCGTCCGGGCGCGACCCACTACCGGACGATCGACTGGGACGAGGCCTTTCGGGAGATCGCCGACCATCTCCACGCGCTCGGGTCGCCGGACGAAGCGCTGTTCTACACGTCGGGACGCACGAGCAATGAGGCGGCCTTCTTATACCAGCTCTTCGTGCGCCAATTCGGTACCAACAATCGGCCGGACTGCTCCAACATGTGCCATGAGTCGAGCAGTGTCGCCCTGGCCGAGACGGTCGGCATCGGCAAGGGCTCGGTCACCCTGGAAGACATCGAAAGCGCCGATCTCATCGTGGTCATGGGGCAGAACCCGGGCACCAATCATCCCCGCATGCTGAGCGCCCTGCAAACGGCGAAGCGCAGAGGGGCGCGCATCGTCGCGGTCAATCCGCTGAAAGAGGTCGGCCTGCAGCGATTCCAGCATCCGCAGTCGCCCCGCGACCTGCTGTTCGGGGGCACTTCGCTGGCCGACCTCTACCTGCAGGTGCAGATCAACGGCGACGTCGCCTTCCTCAAGGCCGCGATGTGCGAGCTCCTGCGACGCGAAAAGGAGCGCCCCGGCAGCGTCTTCGACCACGAATTCATCGGTGAATTCACCGACGGCTACGAAACTCTGCTGGCGCACCTCGACGAGCAGGACTTCGACCAGCTCGTGGCCGCCGCGGGATTGACCGCCGAGCAGGTCCACGAATTCTGCGATCTGGTGGTCGCGCGTCCCAAGCTGATCGTGTGCTGGGCCATGGGCCTCACCCAACACAAGAACGGCGTCCACAACATTCGTGAAATCGTCAATCTCTTGCTGCTGCGGGGGGCGATCGGCAAACCCGGCGCCGGGACCTGCCCGGTGCGCGGGCACAGCAATGTCCAGGGGGACCGAACCATGGGCATTTTGGAACAGCCGCCTGAAGCTTTCCTCGAGCGACTCGAGAAGGAATTCGATTTCCTGGCGCCGCGCAAACACGGCCATTCGGTCGTGCACGCGATCGAAGCGATGCGCGACGGCGAGGCCAGTGTCTTCATCGCCATGGGCGGCAATTTCCTGTCGGCGGCGCCGGATACCGAGGTCACCGCCAGGGCCCTGCGACGCTGTCATCTGACCGTTCACGTGTCGACCAAGCTCAATCGCAGCCACCTGGTCCACGGTCGCACCGCGCTCATCTTGCCGTGCCTCGGCCGCTCGGAGCGAGACGAACAGCCCAGCGGCCCCCAATTCGTCACCGTCGAGAATTCGATGGGCGTCGTGCATCGATCGCAGGGTGTGCTCGAGCCCGCGAGCCGGCATCTGCGCAGCGAGCCGCTGATCGTCGCCGGCCTGGCGCAGGCGGTTCTGGGCGATGCCACGGCCGTCGACTGGAGTGGGCTTGCCGCCGACTACTCGAAGATCCGCGACAAGATCGAAGCTGTGATCCCCGGTTTCGAGCGCTACAACGAGCGGGTCGAGCAGCCGAGCGGCTTCTATCTGCCGAACGAATCCCGCGAGCGCCGATTCCGGACCCGCAGCGGTCGCGCCCGATTCACGGTCAACCCGGTACCGCGCGTCGACGTCGCCCCGGGAGTGCTGCGCATGATGACCATTCGCACCCACGACCAGTTCAACACCACCGTCTACGGTCTCGACGACCGCTATCGTGGATTTGCCGGTTCGAGACGCATCGTGATGATGCATCCCGCCGACCTCGAGGAACGTGGTCTGGTGGCCGAGCAGGCGGTCGACCTGATCGGTGTCGGGCAGGGGAAAAGACGTGTGGCGGAGAACTTCCTCGCCGTGCCTTACGACATCCCGCGAGGTTGCGCCGCAACGTACTTTCCGGAGGCCAACGTCCTGGTGCCCCTCGAAGTACGTGCCGACCGTTCGCACACGCCGGTCTCGAAGCTGGTCCCGATCACGGTTCAGGCGCGCACGGCGTCCGCCGGGTCCTAACGAAGCCTTCGGCCTCAAACTGCCGAGTCCTCGCCCTGGAAGGGCGCAAGCGTAGAGCCCGG
>JAAUXY010176581.1_pt1 | contig 16040 bp, 9 predicted proteins | sample 7278121 | NCBI WGS metagenome assembly JAAUXY01 (sample SAMN14350117, study PRJNA611818) | marine sediment metagenome | isolation source: surface marine sediment (1.8m) | place: French Polynesia: Moorea | collected 2018-08 | reverse complement strand
TGGAGAGCCGCTCCAGGGTCAGGTGCACCACGCTGCCCACGGCGCTGGCCAGCGTGTCAGCGCGACGCTCCGGGATATTCGGGTCGGATGCCTGCCCTGATATTTCCACCTTTGGCGCCGACGGCGACACCAGGCGCAGCAACCTATTGCTGTCAGTGCCGATCAAGGGCAGCGCTGCCGGGTCCGGTTCCGGATATTGAAACTGGCTCGCCACCGCCGGCCAGATCGCACCCAGCAGTGAGGCCTCGGCAGGGGGCTTTGGCTCGCCCTCTTCGCTGAATTTCAGGCGCGCGCTCAGATACAGGTGCTGGACGGCGCGGGTAGCGCCGACGTACAGCAGGCGCGTGGTCTCGGCGCGGCGCTTGAGCTTGCGCTGCCGGTGGAGGAAGTTGTAGAGCGTTGCCTCCTTGCTGCCGGCCTGGTCATCCATAGCCAGCATGAAACAGTCTTCGCCACTGGCGGCATGGTATTCATCCCACAGCAACAGCTCCCTGTTCTCGCGGCCGGGAGTATGGGCGAGGTTGGGAATAAAGACCCGGTCAAACTCCAGGCCCTTGGCCTTGTGCAGGGTCATCAACTGCAAGCCCGGGTCTGCGCTGGCATTCTGCGCATAGAGTTTTGCCACATGCTGGTCCAGCAGGGCCGGCGAGTAATCTTCACCGGCCCGCTCCAGCTGCTGCAGCATGGCAAAAAAGGCATCCGCGTCTTCCAGCTGGCTCGCCTCTTCCACACACTCCGGTCCACGCAGCGCAAGCCAGGCCAGCTCTACCCAGTCTCGAAGGCCGAGGCGTTCCTGCATGGCAAAGGCACTCAGCAGCCCGCTGCGCAGGAAGCCGAGCCGCTGTGCACCGTCCCGGCTCAGGTGTTCCGCAGCGCCTGCATCCATTAACAGCGGTTTGAGGCTACCCCGGGGTTGCTGCCTGGCCAGTGCCAGCAGGTCTGCATGCTCGAGTCCACACCAGGGGGCGCGCAACAGCGCCAGCCAGGCGACCCGGTCCAGCGGGTTGTGCAGTGCCCGACACAGGGCGCTCAGGTCGCGCACCACGCTAGAGTCGGCGAGTGCGTCGATTTCCTGTGCCTGCCAGCTCAGCCCCCGCTGCTTGAGTTCCGGTACCAGCGCCAGCAGGTCGGCCTTGCGCCTTACCAGTACAGCGGTGGTTTCGCAGTTCGGGTCGTTAACGCTGGCCTCAATTTCCCTCCCCATCCAGCGGGCCTCGGCGTCGGCATCCGCAAAGGCGGCCAGGGTGGCCGGCGAACCGGCCAGGCTGTCGCGAAACGGCTGGGCCGGCGAGAAAGCAATCTCACCCCGTTGGATATCGTCCGCCGCCGGGAATGCGCCGGCAAAACAGTTGTTCACCCACTCCACCAGCGCTGCCTGGCTGCGGAAATTGGTGGACAGGGTGAGGGGCTCAAGGTGCAGTGCGTCGAAGCCCGCTTGCTTGGCGCGAATAAACAGGCCGACATCGGCTTCCCGAAAGCCGTAAATGGACTGCATGCCATCCCCGACGATAAACAGGGTGCGCGCCGCTTGGGGATTGCTGGCATTGTGCTCGGCCCAGCCACGGGTCAGGCGCCGCACCAGTTCGAACTGGTTGACCGCCGTGTCCTGGAATTCATCGACCAGGATATGCTGTAGCCGGTAGTCGAGTTTGAGGGCCAACTCTGTGGGGCTCTCATCGTCACCCAGCGCATCCAGTGCCGCCAGGGATACCTGGGTGTGGTCCACAAACCCGTGTTGCTGGAACACGACGCTGAGCTGAGCGGCCAGCAGCGGCAGAAGGCGCGTGCAGGCCAGCACCCGCTCCCAGTGCGCGTCACCCGGCGTGGCAGATGGCAGGTGCCGCACTTCCACCAGCAGGTTGAGCAGCGTGTCGTCTTCGGCGATGGCGTCCAGCAAAGCTGCCATTTCCGTTTTACGATCGGTTGCTTCACCCTTGCCCGGAGGGAAGCCGGTGTTTTTGTCGACCTTCCTGCGCCACTCGTCTTTGTTGGTGAGCAGCAGGCTGCACAGATTTTGCCAGTCGCCTACATCGGCTTCGGTCTGCCCGGGCCAGATCACGTCCCTGGAGGTGCCCAGGCAATCCCGGCTGTACTGCCAGAGTGGAATCAGGGTGCTGCGCCAGGGCTCCATCGCCTCTGCAAGCTGTGCCAGCGTGGTCTCGCAGAGCACAGTAATACTGCGTTCGGCGGCAGCCTGGGCGCTGGCTCGGTCAAGCCCGGTACCCAGGTACACCAGCCACTGATCCCGGCAGGCCAGCATTGCCACCAGCAGATTCTCCAGCCGATTCCAGTTGTTATCGAAATGCAGCAATACACTGCCGAGATCGTCGGCTATGGGCCCCTCTTCTGAGAGCTGTTCAAGTAGCGCGTGGGTGGCCTCGCGGTAATAGGGGTAAGCGTCGTCGACAGCAGTGATCGGGCCTCCGAAACGAGACAGGACCGGCATCTGCCGGGTCAGCGCGCCGCAGAAACCATCGATGGTGCGGATGTTCAGCTGTGCAGGATTGCGCTGTAGTTGCCAGCCCCTGTCTTCGTCGACTGCCAACACATCGCGGGCCAGTTTCCAGGTATGGGCGGCGTGATGGTCCGCAGGTTGCGGGCTGGTGGCTGCAGCCAGCAATGCCTCTCCCAGGCGTGTGCGCATCTCGGCCGCGGCCTTGCGGGTAAAGGTGATCGCCAGCACCTCCTGGGGCTGCTCGACCCTGGTCAGCAGCGTCAGGAAGCGCTGGATCAACAATTCGGTCTTGCCGGACCCCGCCGGCGCGGTGACACAGAACGAGCGCAGCGGATCGAGCGCCTCGGCGCGCTGGGCGGCGTCGGCTACTGGATTCGACACAGTTCCTCCAGTCCGCAGAATGTGCAGGTGTTGCGAGGGTCCAGCGGTTCAACCCTGGCCTCGCCGTCGAGAAATTCCTGGGCCAGAGACTTAAGGGCTGCGGCCCAGTGCGCCTGCAAGGCATCCCAGTCCGGCAACTCGGCGTCGCTCTTTGCGGTGGCGTCCGCTACATCCTCGCTGATACCGCTGCCCTGGGTAGTTCTTGCAAGGCCACGGTATTCAGTCGCGCTATGGCGCAGCACCGCGAAACTGACACCCTCCACTTCCGCGGCCGGCAATAATTGCGCATACAGCGGCAGCTGAGGATCTTCTGGCCGCTGCCCCAGCCACAGTCGAGTTTTGGCATCGCCAGTCTTGTAGTCGATCAACAGTTGCCGCCCATTGCTGAGTTGATCCACGCGATCGACCCGCAAGGTAATACTGAGATCGCCAAAGTCGATCTCGTGGCGCTGCTCGCGGGCGCTCACCGTGAAATCCGCACGTTCCGCTTCCACCGCCAGCCAGTTGACCAATATGTCCGTCAGGCGGTCCCGCTCAAGACGCAACAGGCCGGGATTTTCCCTGCGTCCCCGGCCCTGTCGGAAACTCTCGATGGCGGTAGCGGCGCTGCGTTCGCTCAGCAGCCGTCGCCCGGCCTCATCGAGGCGCCGCAGGCTCAGCGAATCTTCCAGTTCACCCCACAAGTGATAGAGCGCCTCGTGCAGTATGGCGCCGCGCTCGGTGGGACTGATTCCCACAACCGGTTCCGGTAATGGATGGGCACCGAGTCGGTGGCGCGCAAACGCCCGGAACGGGCACTGGGCCTGGTTGCCCAGAATAGCGCTGCCACCGCTGATAGCGCTCGCCTCTTCCGCAGAGAGGGCCGGTGCAGCGCTGGTGGTAACGGTTTCCAGACTTGTGTGCTCGGAATCGGCCTGCCAATGACTGGGCCAGTGTGTTGCCGGTGCTTCAGGCAAAGCCGCGAAATCTGCGAGCAATGGGCTGGGAGCGACTTCCACGTCCTGCTCCTGGCTGGCGTAGCTGGCGATCAGCAGGCGCGTCGAGCGACGCAGGTGATCAAGCAGCTGTTCCGCGTAGGCCAGCTCGCGCTGGGCATCGGCATGGGGCATGGCTGCGCTGCGCTGCAACTGCACGGGGATGAAGGGGTTTGGACGCGCCGCCGCCGGCCACTCGCCGGCGCCCATGCCGCAGACCCATACGGCATCGAACTGCAGGCCTGCGGCTTCCAGGGTGCCCAGCACCTGGATCGGTGCGTCCGGAGACTTTGCCTGGAACACGCTGTTGGCGCAGAGCTGCTCCAGTGCCGCGAGTGCGGCTCGATAGTCCATCTGCGGAGTGACCGGTGTCAGCTCTGCCAGACCGGCGAGTACGGACTGAAACTGCTCAACCTGCTGGAATTCCAGCGAATCGAGAGGCCCTGCGCCAGGCCATCCGAACGCCTCCAGTAGATCTGTAAAAAGCTGCGGCCAGTCCGTAGCCGGATGCGTAGCGCGCAGCGTGCGTGCCTGCCCGGCGTTAAGCAGCACCTGCTGCAGTGTCTCTGAATTGCTTTCTACGCCGGCGGATGCCGCTCTCCCCAGCGCAGCGCGCAAGGTTGCCGGGCTTACCGGTTCGCGGGCGTCATCGATGAGTCTTGCCAGGGCCAGCTCTTCAGATTTAATACCGTCGAGGACGCGATAGCGGCTGTAGACGAGGCGGCCCAGTTCGGCCAGCGACTGGTCACGCACCGGCAGTCCCAACAGTGCCAGAGCGGCGCTGGCTGGCCCACATTTGCTCATGGGGATACCGGCAGAAAAATTGACCGGCAGCGAGTCCGGGCGCCTGGGGTCGCTGCCAAATTGCTGCACCAGGACACGCTCGAAATCGGCGCGCTCCTGCTGCAGCTGCGGCAGCAGAATGCCAAGTCGCCGCTGCGGCGCCTCACTGTGCTGCTGGAAAGCCCAGCGCGCGGCCGTTTCCAGTTCGTCGCGATGAGAGGCACAGGCCTGTAGCTGGCAGGAGGCCTGCTCTGAACCCGCGCTGTGTTGACTGAGTGTGCCGGCCTGGGCTTCCAGCGCGGACCGGTAGCGCGGCGGCAGATCGTCGAATTCCGCCAGCACGATTTCCGGTTCCGGGCAGGCGTCGGCGAGACGCTCCACCAGCACAGGCAGGAAGGCCAGACCCAGCCGCGACAGCGACTGCTCGAAGTGTTTGGCCCACTTGATGAAGATCGCCGTGTCTTCGTCAAACCCGAATTGCTGGGCTACGCCGGCGCTGCGCCAGTCGATATCCCACAGGGCCAGGTTGCGATAGGCGTCAGCGGCCAGTTCCGCGGCCACGGCGGGCCGCAGCAAGGCCGGGCCTTCGGTTTCGTTGACGCATTTCAGCCACAGCGTGCGCTCCTGCGCCGGGCTCAAGAGCACCGGCAGCTCGTCGCCGGCCAGGCAGCGCTGCCGATAGCAGTGCTGCCACCAGTGGTCCAGTGACATCACCCTGGGCGTGTGCCAGGCTCCGACACCTTTGCCGGCCTGCAGGCGGCCCCAGGACTGACGTATACGCCGTGCCAGACGGTGATTCGGAGTGAGAACAGGAATGCCGGCCGAGAGGCTCTCGACCAGCTGATCTACCGGGTAAAAGTCGTAGTCGGGGTTCACGGGCTTCCTGCTGTGCCCCGGTATTCTAACCTGCGGGTTTTCTATAGAATAGCGCGCCCGCGAAGGACACGAGCATGAGCCAGGTAAAAGTAGATAACGTCAACGTCGAGGCCTACGAGGTTCTCACCACGCCGGAGGCACTCAAGCAGGAACTCCCACTGTCCGATGCTGCATCGGACATGCTGGCGGAAAGCCGCCAGGTGGTTCGCGACATCCTCGATCGCAAAGACCATCGCATGTTTATTGTGGTGGGTCCCTGCTCAATCCACGACACCGAGGCGGCCATGGACTATGCGCAGCGCCTCAAGGCATTGGCTGACGAGGTCTCTGACACGCTCTACCTGGTAATGCGCGTGTACTTTGAGAAGCCTCGCACCACGGTGGGCTGGAAAGGCCTGATCAACGACCCCTACATGAACGATTCCTTCAAGATCGAGGACGGCCTGCACATCGGCCGCAAGCTGATGCTGGACATCCTTGAGCTGGGACTGCCTACTTCCACCGAAGCACTTGATCCTATTTCACCCCAGTACCTCGCGGACTGCATCAGCTGGTCTGCGATCGGCGCCCGCACCACCGAATCCCAGACCCACCGGGAAATGGCCAGCGGGCTGTCATCGGCGGTGGGTTTCAAGAACGGCACCGACGGCGGCCTGCAGGTGGCCATCAATGCCCTGAAATCGGTCTCCAAGCCACACCGCTTCCTGGGTATCAACCCGGCCGGGGAAGTGGCCGTGATCAAGACCACCGGCAACGCCTACGGCCACGTGGTGTTACGCGGCGGCAGTGCCGGCCCCAACTACGATTCTGTGCACGTGAAACTGTGCGAGGACGAGCTGGAGGGCGCCGGTGTCACCCCGAGCATTATGGTGGATTGCTCCCACGCCAACTCCAACAAGCAGCCGGAACTGCAGCCGCTGGTGATGGACAACGTCGCCAACCAGGTGCTGGAAGGCAATCACTCGATTGTCGGCCTGATGGTGGAAAGCAATATTGGCGCCGGCAACCAGCCCATTCCGGAAAATCTCGGGGATCTTCAGTACGGCGTATCAGTCACCGATGGCTGCATCGACTGGGACACCACTGCACAAGCCATCCGCGACATGCGCGACAAGCTCAAGGATGTGTTGCCGAACCGCACCGCCTGAACTGCCAGTCGCCATCGCAGCACAGGCGTCGCACCGTCTCTATGGGCAAATCGCTCTTGCTGGATTGCGTAGGGTCGAGCTTCAGTGCGCGTTCGTCGACGTGCACTGTGACCTGGTAGTGATCCGCGCTGCAACTGCGTTTTCCCTCTCCGCCAGCGAGATACGAACGGCAGAGTTCCACGAACGCATCGGCCTGCTCCTGCTGAAGCGCGGACGCGTCACGTGACGCATCGGCATCAATTTCGCTCAGTTCGGTTTCAAGGAGTTCGCTTTCCAATTCTGCAGTGTCCGAATCCTGAATTTGTGCCATCGCCATCTCCAGCGCCTTCATCACCAATCCCCCCTGCTCTTCAGGCAGCTGCAGACTGATACTGACCGAGCCATCGCCGCGTGGTGTGTAGCTGAGGTAGCGCTGAATCTGCAGCCGATTGGCATCAGCGGTCGATACCCCGAGCTGCACATTGCGCAGTTCATAGCAGTGCCGATCAACATGGGCCGCAGTGGCCCTCAGCGCGAAGGCGAGCAACTGGTCTTCAGTCTGCGGCGTCGCCACCCGGGTGAGCGCACGCGCCTTGGAATAGGAAAGGTCCCCTTTCTGGAAAGCCCGGGATATTGCGTCGAGATCAAACAGGGCATTAGCCACCCGCAGCTTCTCCCGCGCCGTGCACGGCGCGATCCCGCACTTCATATTCAACCACTCCGCGCAGTTGTTGAAGTGGTAGGCCTTCCACCCCTGCCGCAAGTCGAACTCCCTCACCAGCACCAGGAACTCATACTCGCTGGCATTGATGTGCTGCGACAGGCTCACGATGCTCTCTTCGAGTTCATCCAGCGAGCGGCGTGAGATGGCCCTGGTGGGCTGTGCAATAGCGTTCATTTATGCCTCCTGGCGACGAACCTTCCTACTTGGGAGTGCGCTCTCTCAGTAACTCGCTCTCTCAGGAATGCGCTCTATCCAATTGATTTATATGAATAATATTAGCCATGTTGAGGAGTTTTCGAAGTCCCCTGTTCAATCAATTCAGGTCAAATTCCGCGTGTTGGTTATTCCCTTGCTGTGGGCGAACCAAGGTGCATGGCTGGAGACGGGCTAGCCGATCAGCGGTAGCAGCGGGACGGGGGACGTGCGCCGCGAAGGGTTTCTGAAAGGAGAGTTACGAGCGCTTTTGATATAGACAGCGACTTAGCGCCTCGAAAGTTCTCTGAGGCGCTATAACCGAGCGGTTCTGGCTGGAAAAGTGATGTAGCGCCTCGAAAGGCAAATGAGGCGCTACGTCGAGCGGTCCTAGTAATAGGCGTTAGAGCGGTCCGAATGGTCCGTAATGTCCCTGACACCAGCCAACTGCGGCAACTGCTCCAGCAGGGTTTTCTCTACCCCGCCCTTCAGGGTGGCATCGACCATGCCGCAGCCCTGGCAGCCGCCGCCAAACTGCAGCACGGCGAAGTTGTCTTCAGTGACCTCGATCAGCGACACCTCACCGCCGTGGGCCGCCAGCGCCGGGTTGACCTCGTTGTAAAGCACGTAGTTGATGCGGTCTTCGATGGGGCTGTTGTCGTCGACCCGTGGCATCTTGGAATTGGGGGCTTTGATAGTCAGCTGGCCGCCCATGCGATCCTTGGCGTAATCCACCAGTGCATCTTCCAGGTACGGCAGGCTGCGGCCCTCAAACCAGGCACTGAACTTGTCAAACTTCTTCTCTTCATCGTCGTCCTGGACATCGCCATCACGACAATAGGCAATACAGGTTTCCGCGCGGGGCGTACCTGGCTGGTTGATGAATACCCGAACGCCCAGCGCATCTTCCTGCTTGGAAAGCAGTTCGGCGAGATATTCCTGGGCAGATTCAGTGATGGTGACCATAAAACCGCAGTCCTTGAGCCTTTCGCTCTCTTAACCTAGTAAATCAGTCGGGTATTATAGACAAGCACCGCTCATATTACGAGACCGGCAGCTCGCAATCTATATCAAAATATTTTGATATAGATACACCCCTTTGCTAGACTGCGCGCCTGCTGAGTTTTGAATGGATATTCCCCCGTGAGCACCACCCTGACAGACGCCCTCGCCCAGCGCATTCTCATTATCGATGGGGCCATGGGCACCATGATCCAGGATTACAAGCTGCAGGAAGAGGACTACCGCGGCGAGCGCTTTGCCGACCACCCGGTAGACCTCAAGGGGAATAACGACCTGCTGTCGCTAACACGCCCTGATGTTATACGGGAGATCCACGAGGTCTACCTGGAAGCGGGTGCGGATGTCATCGAGACCAACAGTTTCAATAGCACTGCAGTCGCCCAGGACGACTATCAGCTCGGCGGCATAGTTGAAGAGATCAACCTTGCTGCCGCGAGAGTTGCCAGGGAAGCGGCGGACGCAGCAACAGCCAGGAACCCGGATAAACCCCGATTTGTCGCCGGTGTCCTCGGCCCTACCCCAAGGACGGCGTCAATCTCGCCAGACGTCAACAATCCCGGTGCGCGCAACATTACCTTTCAGGAGCTGGCGAATGACTACAAGGCGGCTACCCTTGCCCTGATTGAGGGCGGCGTCGATATCCTGCTGGTAGAAACGATCTTCGATACCTTGAATGCGAAGGCCGCGGTATTCGCTATCAAGGAAGCCTTCGCAGACCTGGGCCGGGAACTGCCGGTCATGATTACCGTCACCTTCCCCGACATGAGCGGCCGCAACCTTTCCGGTCAGAACCCGGAGGCCTTCTGGAATGCCATCGCCCATGCAAAACCCCTGATCGTTGGCACCAACTGCGGACGCCGCTTCAGCGAGATACGTCCCTTCGCGGAAGAGCTGGCCAATGCCGCAGATTGCTATTTCAGCGGCCATTTCAACGCCGGCCTTCCCAATGCCTTTGGTGAATACGACGAGACCCCCGGTGACATGGCAGGCGAGCTAAAGGATTTCGCCGAACGCGGCTTCCTCAACCTGGTAGGCGGCTGCTGCGGGACCACGCCGGATCACATCCGCGCCATCGCCGATGCCGTGGCTGGTGCCGCACCGCGCGCCCTGCCTCAGCCCGAACCTGACTGCCGCCTGAGCGGCCTTGAGCCTTTCAACATCGGCCCGGAGTCCCTGTTCGTGAACGTCGGTGAGCGCTGCAACGTCACCGGCTCGGCGCGCTTCAAGCGCCTGATCCTCGAGGAGGATTACGACACGGCCCTGGAAGTGGCCCGCGACCAGGTGGAAAACGGTGCCCAGGTCATCGATATCAACATGGATGAAGGCATGCTTGATGCCGAGAACGCCATGGTGACCTTCCTGAACCTGGTGGCCTCGGAGCCGGATATTTCCCGGGTGCCGATCATGGTCGACTCTTCCAAGTGGGAGGTGATCGAGGCGGGTCTGCGTTGCATCCAGGGGAAACCCGTGGTGAATTCAATTTCACTGAAGGAAGGCGAAGCCGACTTCATCGAGAAAGCAGAGCTGTGCCTGCGTTACGGTGCCGCGGTAGTGGTAATGGCTTTTGACGAAGACGGCCAGGCAGACAGCTTCGAGCGCAAGGCGGAGATCTGCAAGCGCTCCTACGACATCCTGGTAGACCAGGTCGGCTTTCCACCCCAGGACATCATCTTCGACCCGAACATTTTCGCGATCGCCACGGGCATCGAGGAGCACAACAACTACGCGGTGGACTTTATCGAGGCCACTCGCTACATCCGCGAGCAGCTGCCCGGCGCCATGATATCCGGGGGCGTCAGCAACGTGTCCTTCTCCTTCCGCGGCAACAACCCGGTACGGGAAGCGATTCACTCGGTGTTCCTGTACCACGCAATCCGCGCCGGTCTCAGCATGGGCATCGTCAACGCCGGCCAGCTTGCGGTGTACGACGACCTGCCCGAGGACCTGCGCGAGGGCGTAGAGGATGTGGTGCTCAACCGCCGCGAGGATTCCACCGAGCGCCTGCTGGAGCTGGCGGAACGCTACCGCGACAGCGGCGGCCAGCAGGCTCGCGAGGAGGACCTGGCCTGGCGCGAGGCGCCGGTCGCCAAGCGCCTCGAGCACGCCCTGGTCAAGGGCATCAACAGCTTTATTGAAGAGGACGCCGAGGAAGCACGACAGGCGTTTGATCGACCCATCCAGGTCATCGAGGGTCCCTTGATGGACGGCATGAATGTGGTCGGGGACCTGTTTGGCGAGGGCAAAATGTTCCTGCCCCAGGTGGTCAAGAGTGCTCGGGTCATGAAGCAGGCGGTGGCCTACCTGCAGCCCTACATCGAGGCGGAGAAAAGCGAGGACAGCAAGAGCAATGGCAAGATCCTCATGGCCACGGTGAAGGGCGACGTCCATGACATCGGCAAGAATATTGTTGGCGTGGTGCTGCAGTGCAACAACTTTGAGGTCATCGACCTCGGTGTGATGGTGCCTGCCGAGGACATACTCCGGGTCGCCAACGATGAGCAGGTCGACATTATTGGCCTGAGTGGCCTGATTACCCCGTCACTGGATGAAATGGTACACGTGGCCAGCGAGATGCAGCGCCAGGGCTTCTCGGTGCCGCTGATGATTGGCGGTGCTACCACTTCCAAGGCCCATACCGCGGTGAAGATCGAGCCCAGCTACCAGAACGACCTGACGGTCTATGTACCGGATGCCTCCCGCAGCGTCTCGGTGGCCACCCATCTGGTCAGCGAAAACAAGGCGGACTTTGTCGGTGAACGCCGCGATGAATACATCAAGGTGCGCGAGCGTATGGCCAACCGCAAGCCCAGGGCCGAGCGCCTGGCCTACGCCGACGCCCGGGCCCGCGCTTTTGCGCCGGCCTGGGACAGCTACCAGCCACCTACTCCGGCCTTTACCGGGGTGCGCGCGCTCGATGACTATCCCATTGAAGCGCTGGTCGATACGATCGACTGGACGCCTTTCTTCATCACCTGGGAACTGCACGGCAAGTTCCCTGCCATTCTCGAGGACGAGGTGGTAGGCGAAACCGCCAGCCAGCTATTTGCCGATGCCCAGGCGATGCTCAAGCGCATCATCGACGAGAAGTGGCTGACCGCGCGGGCGGCCTTCGGATTCTGGCCGGCCAGCAAGGTCGGCAGCGATGATATTGCAGTGTATGCCGATGCCAGCCGCAGCGAGCGGCTGGCCACCCTGCACCACCTGCGCCAGCAGACCGCGATGGTCAATGGCAAACCCAACCTGTGCCTGGCGGATTATGTGGCGCCGGAGAACAGCGGCATCGATGACTTTGTCGGGGGCTTCGTGGTGACCACGGGTATCGGCCTTGACGAGAAGATTGCCGAGTTTGACGCCCAGCACGACGACTACAACAGCATCCTCCTGAAGGCACTGGCCGACCGCCTGGCGGAGGCCTTTGCCGAGCACCTGCACCTGCGGGTGCGTAGGGAATTCTGGGGCTACGCCGAACAGGAAGCGCTCAGCAACGAAGAGCTGATCCGCGAGAAATACCGCGGTATTCGCCCGGCACCGGGGTATCCAGCCTGCCCCGACCACACCGAGAAAGAAACCCTGTTCAGCTTGCTGGACGCCCCCCACCACACCGGCGTGGAGCTCACCGAGCACTTTGCGATGACGCCGACCGCCTCGGTCAGCGGTTTCTATTTCTCTCACCCCGAGGCGCGCTATTTTGCCGTCGGCCAGATCGCCAGAGACCAGGTCGAAGACCTCGCAGAGCGCAAGAGCGTGCCGGTGGAAGATATCGAACGCTGGCTGCGCCCCAACCTGGACTACATGTAGGAACGACTGAAGCTATGGCAAACGCAGACCAGGAACAACAAACGCCGCCGGAACCCCAGAAGCGCCTGAATCCCTTTCAGGTAATAGGCAGTGTGATTGCCGCTGCCTTCGGGGTGCAAAGCAGCCGCAACCGCGAGCGGGACTTCAGCCATGGCAGCTTCGGCCCCTTTATCGCAGCGGGTATTATCTTCACGATTCTGTTTATCGGTGCACTGTACCTGGTGGTGTCCACAGTGCTGAGCGGAAGGTAGCGAGGACTGCTCGCCCTGGCTCAATGCGGCGCAGGGCGCAGCAAGAAAATAGCCTCAGGAAGGCATCCCCGCCAGCCAATAGACGACCGTAGCGATGACGATAGTCACAATGGCAGTGGTAGCAATAGCGTCGGCGCGAGCGTCGCTAGAATCTTTCTGGTCGGTCATGGTGTTTCCCCCCGGTTCGAAACTGAAGTAATGGTCTGAACGGGCGCGGATTATAACAGCAGATTTCCCTATTCCGCATATGCTTATGAACATTCGTGCGTTCTGCGCTCCGGGGTTTTTTGCTATGGTAGCGCGTCCACGAATTCGGTACCGATATGTACGTTTACGACGAGATTGACCAGCGCATCATCGACGACCGCGTCGCCCAGTACCGGGACCAGACGCAGCGTTACCTGGCCGGCGAAATTTCCGACGCCGAGTTCCTGCCCCTGCGGCTGCAGAACGGCCTCTACGTACAGCGCCTGGCGCCAATGCTGCGCATTGCCGTTCCCTACGGCATGTTGTCCACACGCCAGCTGCGCAAGCTCGCGGAAATCTCCCGCAACTACGACAAGGGCTACGGCCATATCTCCACCCGCCAGAACATGCAGCTCAACTGGCCGCTTCTCGAAGACGTACCCGACATTCTCGCCGAGCTGGCCAGCGTTGAAATGCACGCCATCCAGACCAGCGGCAACTGTATTCGCAATACCACCACCGACCAGTTTGCCGGGGTAGCCCCGGACGAACTGGAAGACCCGCGCCCCTGGTGCGAGATCATTCGCCAGTGGAGCACGTTTCACCCGGAATTCGCCTTCCTGCCGCGCAAGTTCAAGATCGCCGTCTGCGCCAGCGAAACCGATCGCGCTGCGATCCACGCTCACGATATCGGCCTCGAGCTGGTGCCCAATGCCAGCGGCGAGCTGGGCTTCAAGGTGCTGGCCGGCGGCGGTCTGGGTCGCACCCCGGTGATAGGCCAGGTGATCTGTGAATGGCTGGAGAAGAAGCACCTGCTGAGTTACCTGGAGTCCATCCTGCGGGTCTACAACCAGCTCGGCCGGCGTGACAACAAGTACAAGGCGCGCATCAAGATCCTGGTCAAGGCTATGGGCGTCGACGCCTTCCGGGAGCGAGTTGAGCAGGAGTGGGAAGCCCTGAAAGATGGCCCTACCACCCTGACCGATGCCGAGATCGAACGCGCGAAGAGCTACTTCACCCGGCCGGCCTACCGGGACCTTCCCGCCGATGCCGACAACGCCACTTTGCAGGCGCAGCTGGCCGACAATGCCGCCTTCGCCCGCTGGTACCAGCGCAACACCCGGCCGCACCGGGTCGATGGCTACCGCATCGTCAGCCTGTCGCTGAAGGCGACCGGCTACGCCCCCGGTGATATCAGCGACACCCAAATGGAAGCCGTCGCCGATCTTGCCGACGCCTATTCCTTTGGCGAAGTGCGCACCACCCACCAGCAGAACCTGGTGTTGGCCGATGTGGCAGGCGAGCAGTTATTCGAAATCTGGGAAGCGCTGACCAGGGAGGGACTTGCAACGCCAAACATCGGTTACCTCACCGACATCATCTGCTGTCCCGGGGGAGACTATTGCTCCCTGGCCAATGCCAAGTCGATTCCTGTTGCCGAGGCGATCCAGGAGCGCTTCGACAACCTCGACTATCTCTACGACCTTGGGCCCATCGACCTCAACATCTCAGGCTGCATGAACGCCTGTGGGCACCATCATATCGGCCACATCGGCATTCTCGGTGTCGACAAGAAAGGCGCCGAGTTCTACCAGGTGAGCCTCGGCGGCCACCAGGGCAAGGATGCCTCGCTGGGCAAGATCCTCGGCCCCTCCTTCGGACAGGAAGCCATGCCGGAGGTCATCGAGAAGTTGCTGGAAACCTACGTGGAGCTGCGCACCGACGAGGAGCAGTTCCTGGACACCTTCCGCCGGGTCGGCATTGATCCTTTCAAGGAGCGCGTCTATGCCCAGGATCATTAAGGACGGCGCCGTCGTCGAAGACGGCTGGAATGGGCGACTGCTGGACCTTGAGAGCTATAACGCCGCGGTGAGCGCGGGCGAAGCTCCCGCCGCGGACATCGCCGTGCAACTTGAGCCCGGTGAAGAGCCCGCCGGCATTGAGGGCGACCTCGACGCTATCCCCCTGGTGGCCATCAATTTCCCGCTGTTTACCGACGGCCGCGGCTTTTCCTACGCCCGTGAATTACGGCAGCGCGGGTATCGCGGCGAGATTCGCGCGGTGGGCAATTTCATTCGCGACCAGCTGGCCTACCTGCAGCGCTGCGGCGTCAACGCCTTCGACTTCGATGAAGAGGTCGATCTAGAGGCGGCGCTGGCCAGCCTCGCTGGTTTCAGCGATCACTACCAGGCGGACATCCTGCAGAGCGAGCCCCTGTTCCGCCGCCGCTGACGTTATACTCGCACTATGGATGTCAGTGCGGTTACGTTTTCATTCTTCCTTATTTTCACCGGGGCCGCGGTACTGGCCTCGATCGCTCTCTATACCCGCCAGCCGCTGATCATTGCCTATATCCTGCTGGGCGCGGCCATGGGCCCCCACGGCCTGTCACTGGTTACCGACGTGCGCCTGCTGGCAGACATAGCCCACGTCGGCATCATCTTCCTGCTATTCCTGCTGGGCCTGGATATGCAGCCCCAGGCCCTGTGGCAGACGCTGCGCAAGTCGACCGTAGTGGCGCTGCTCTCCTCGGCCCTGTTCCTGCTGATGGGCTACAGCGTGGCGGCGCTGTTCGGCTTCAGCCAGTTCGATGCCCTGGTGGTGGGCGCGGCAATGATGTTCTCTTCCACGATTATCGGCATCAAGCTGCTGCCGACCACCGTGCTGCACCACCGCCACATCGGCGAGCTGATGATCGGCCTGCTGTTACTGCAGGACCTGCTGGCAATTATCGTGTTGATGCTACTGCTGGGCGCCGCCAACCCGGACCGCGCCGATATGTCGGCGCTGTCGGTGCTGCTGTCATTCCTGAGCCTGCCACTGTTGCTGGCTGGCGCCTTCCTGGCTGTGCGCTTCGTGCTGCTGCCGCTGATCACCCGGTTCGACCATTTCCATGAGTACATCTTCCTGCTGGCCATCGGCTGGTGCCTGGGCGTGGCAGAGGCCGGCGCGGCGCTGGGGCTATCCGAGGAGATCGGCGCTTTTATTGCCGGCATCAGCATCGCCACCAGCCCGATCTCCCAGTACATCGCGGTCAACCTGAAACCGCTGCGCGACTTCTTCCTGGTGCTGTTCTTTTTCTCGGTGGGCGCCCGTTTCGACGTCAACATGCTGGGTACCGTGCTGCTGCCGGCCGCCGTGCTGGCAGTGCTGGTACTGGGCCTGAAACCGGTCATCTACCGGTTCCTGCTCAAGGGCGTCAGCGAAAAGCGTACCCTGGCCTGGGACCTGGGCTTCCGGCTCGGCCAGGCCAGCGAGTTTTCGCTACTG
>JAAUXY010061140.1_pt1 | contig 16045 bp, 6 predicted proteins | sample 7278121 | NCBI WGS metagenome assembly JAAUXY01 (sample SAMN14350117, study PRJNA611818) | marine sediment metagenome | isolation source: surface marine sediment (1.8m) | place: French Polynesia: Moorea | collected 2018-08 | reverse complement strand
TGCCCCTTTGAACCATGCTTTCAGACGCATAATTTTATTGACATTGAGCAAGAATTATGATCTAAGAAAATGAAGATTATTCAATTATTAAAAATTATTCACTATATTTGCTAAAATATAGAAACTCACATCTTTTTTTATAATTAGGATTAGCACCATCAAAATTAATAAATTGAAATAACGCAAAACGAATTTAGGGAGCTTGCTGTGGTACAGGTTCCCAGAAAATTATCAATTTAAAGCCTCCATGGGGAGATTACGGCCCTTTGAAGGCTTTCTTATTTTTGTCCAATGATTACAGATCCAGGTCCATTTTTAAGAGCTGTAACAAAAGGCTAGTAAAATGAGTCTTTCGAAAAATGTATTTATAATAGTTTTCACCGCAAAAATTTTTATTTTCACGATCCTCTTTGCTTCAACCGCATATGCGGAGCTAAGGCTTGACTCTGCTTATCCGACGTTGGGAGCGTTGGGTAAAGATTTGGAAGTAACTGTGAAGGGCGGCGGCTTCGATTCAAATACAAGGGTTTCCATGTATCTGGACTCGGGCAACAAACGTGCCATCATGGGTTCGGTGGATACGCCAGACATAGCGTATGGCGTCACGGTTGTTGGTACTGTGGCGTATATTGCAGATGCGAAAAGCGGCCTTCAAGTGATTGATGTCAGCAATCCGGCAAGCCCAACGATCATCGGTTCGGTCGATACGCCAGGTACTGCTTTTGATGTCACCATTGTTGGCGCTAAAGCTTATGTCGCCGACGGTGGTGGCGGTCTTCAGGTGGTTGATATCAGCAATCCGGCAAGCCCAACGATCATCGGCGCAGTCGGTACACCCGGTTACGCCGTTGGCGTCACATTGGTTGGTACTAAAGCCTATGTTGCGGACGGCGGTAATGGCCTTCAAGTGATCGAAATCAGCAATCCGGAAAACCCAGTGATCATCGGCTCCATAAATACAACAGACTTTGCCAATGCTGTCGCCGTGCTAGATAATAAAGCTTATGTTGCGGACGGCGATGGCGGTCTTCAGGTGATTGATGTCAGCAACCCAACAAACCCTCAGATCATTAGCGTAGTGGGTACACCCGGTTATACTGGAGATGTCGCAGTTACCGGTACGACGGCATATGTGGCAGATGGCTTTTACGGCGGGTTTCAGGTGGTTGATGTCAGCACACCGATAAACCCGCAGATCATCGGTGCAGTAGATACGATAGGAACTGCTAATGGTGTCACTGTCCTTAATAATACAGCCTATGTGTCGGATGGTGGATATGGTGGTCTTCAGATAATAGATGTCAGCAACCCGGCAAGCCCTAAGATCATCGGTGTGGTGGATACGCCAGGATCTGCTACGAGTATCGCAGTCATTGATACGACGGCATATATGGCAGATGGCTACAGCGGTCTGCAAGTGATCGATATCAGCAATCCGGCTAATCCGCAGGTCATTGGCGTTACAAATACGGCAGGTTCCACTCATGGTGTCGCGGTTGCTGATACAACAGCATACATGGCGGTTACTGTAAGTGGGCTTCAGGTAATTGATGTCAGTAATCCAGTAAACCCCCAGATCATCGGAGCAGTGGATACGCCAGATTATGCTGAAGACGTCGCGGTTATCGGCACGACAGCATATGTGGCAGATGGTTTTTATGGCGGGCTTCAGGTGATTGATGTCAGCAATCCGGCAGACCCGAAGATCATCGGCTCTGTGGTTACACCGGAATCTGCCGAAGGCGTCGCAGTTGTTGGCAATACGGCGTATGTCGCAGATGGTTATTATGGAGGCCTTGCGGTGATCGATGTCAGCGACCCGACAAACCCGAAAATCATCGGCTCGCTGTATTTTCCAGAATTTGCTTACAATGTGAGCGTCGCTGGTAATATAGCCTGCGTGGCGTCTGGTAGCAGCAATCTTCAGGTGGTTGATGTCAGCAATCCGGCAAGCCCGCAGCTCATCGAAACCGTAAATACGCCAGGAACGACTTATGGTGTCACGCTTGTTGGCAATTTGGCTTATGTTGCAGGCGGTGGTAGCGGCCTTCAGGTGGTTGACCTCAGCAATCCAGCAAACCCCCAGATTATCGGCGCTGTGGATACGCCAGATATTGCTCGTGATGTCACGGTCGTCGAGAATACAGCCTACGTGGCAGACGGCTATTACGGCGGTCTCCAGGTAATAGATGTCAGCGACCCAACAAACCCTCACGTCATCGGCGCGATAGCTACACAAGGTGTTGCCCATGATGTAACGGTCATTGGTAATAAAGCTTACGTGGCTGATGCCAATGGCAGGCTGATAATTGTTGCTGTGCCGATAGAAATTGAGCCGGTTACGCTAAACAACGAAGCGCGCATTTCCTTTACTATTCCCAGCCCCACTCTCGCGGCTCATTACACCTTAAGGGCTTTCAATTCAACTGAAAGCGATGAACTTCCAGGTGCGGTTTCATTTACAGACGATTTGCAGATATTGAGTTCAAAAGCAATTGTGGTCGCCGGCGGTGGGCCGGACGCTCCCGGTGAGATCTGGGAAGAAACGAAATTGGCTGCCAACAAGGCCTATGATGTCTTGGTACATGAGGGCTATGACCATGACAGCATCTGGTATCTAAGTATGGAAAATGGCAATCCGTTTGTAGATGGGCCTTCACTGCGGTTTGCATTGGACAGCGCAATTAACACATGGGCCGCAGATGCTTCAAAGCTTGTTCTATTTTTTGTTGACCACGGCCTTCCGGATAATTTCATTATTTTTGCCAACAGTGGATACGCTGAACATTTGCACGTAAATGAGCTGGATGACTGGTTAGATGCGCTTCAGCAGAAAATGATCGGGCCTTTAACCTTCATTTATGACGCCTGTAATTCAGGAACATTTGCTTCAAAATTAGCGCCACCAACGGGAAAAAACCGCATTATCATCACCGGTGCATCGGATGAGCCTGCCTACTTTCGCGGGCAAGACTCTTTTTCGTTTCAATTTTGGGAGCATATCCTTTTACAGGAGGGTAATATTGGTTATGCGTTTTCAGGGGCTGCAGATATCATGCAGGGCTATCAGAGCGCGTTGATTAACGCCAACGGCAACAGCCTGACCAATGAAATTGAAGATATGGACATAGCAAACAGCCATATCATCCGCAGGGGACAGCCGATTTATCTGAAACCGGCTCCCACAATTGGCAATATCATCGGCGATCAGACCCTATACGGTGCAACTTCAGCAACCGTCTGGGTCAGCGATGTGCTTGATGCCGAAAGCGTATGGGCCAAGATTATCCCGCCGGACATCAATCCGGACATTGATGGCGTTCCCATCACGGATTTACCCTCAGTTGAGCTTTTAGATCCGGATTATGACGGCACCTATGTGGGGATCTATAATGGATTTACTGCAGAAGGCACTTACACCATTATTGTCAATGCGCAAACCTCCCAGGAGATTTACTCATACGTTCAGGATGCAATGATAAACCAGGTCATCACATCATCTCCGGTTATCACTTCAGTAACGCAGATGAATGGGGCTGACAATATCAGCGCTGACGACTATGAAGAAGATGACACCTATTTTCAGGCCAATGTCATCACGCTCAACGATTTGGATGTTCAGGCCCATAATTTTCACGATCTTGGCGATGTCGACTGGGTAAAATTTTACGGGCTATCCGGGCAGACCTATAGCATCAAGGCCAGCAATGTCAGTGTTATCTGCGATGCAGTGATTGAACTGTACGACAGCAATGGGACCACCCGGCTGGCGGGTCCCCGGGATGATGGCGGTGCCGGCAAAGATGAAATCCTGGAATGGACCTGCACCCGCGATGACGTTTATTATGTGAAACTAAGCAATGCCAATGCGACGTTTGGTGAAAACTGCAAGTATGACTTAAAACTATACCGGCCCATAGGCCCATTGGCCGGATTTTTAAGTGGTTTGGTAAAAGATGCGTTCACCCAGCAGGCCATTACCGATGTTCAGATTAAAACCAATTTTAATCAAAGCACGCTGAGTCTTCCAAACGGCAGTTACTTGATGGTGCATCCACCGGGCACCGTTACGGTAACAGCTGAAAAAGCCGGTTACCATTTAAAGGATATTTCCGGTGTTGTCATTAGCGAAGGCGGGTCAACCTCTTTAGACATGGCGTTAATGCCGGTTGACACCGACGGTGACGGCATTTCTGATGCGGTTGAAAATGCGTCCGGCTGCTTAAATCCCACCGATGCCGACACCGATGATGACTGCATTCCCGACGGCGTTGAAGATACAAATCGCAACGGGATGTTGGATTTCAATGAGACCGATCCGTGTGACCTTGACACCGATGGTGACGGCATTCAGGACGGTACCGAGCTGGGATATACCTTAAGCGATGCCAACCCGGATACGAATCCCGGCATATTCCAGCCGGATTTGGATCCGTCGACCACCACCGATCCGCTCGATAATGATACCGACAATGACGGAATGCTCGATGGAGAAGAAGATGCCAATCATAATGGAAGAGTTGACGGTGAAGAGACCGATCCGAATCAATCAGATGGAAAGGCAATGCCTTGGATACCATTGATGTTGCTGGATTTTTGAGTATCAGTTGGCAAAAAGGACCGAAGGCAGGGCCAGCAAATGGCCCTGCCTTTTTTTATTAGACCTTTCGTAGCAGATACCTCTTAACATAGCAGCACTTTTGCCCCCGGAAACGCTGCGATATCGTTAATTATCTGCAATTCCACAGTTACTACAATTACGTCAGATTTGTTTTTAAAAGCAATGGCTACCAATAAATAGTTATTTGAAACTATGTCTTGATTTTGAGACATGCGGGTAATATAAGTTTATTTAAATGCAATTAATCAATTTTAGAGGTGACTCAATTAATCAATTTCAGAGGTGACTATAGATAGATAAAAACATGATATAAGCATCTGTAGGAGACAGTATGCAATGTAATTTTAATGAAAAGCCGAGACGCCTTAGGTGGTGACGCGGCTTTTTTATTTGCGATGTTTGAAAATCAGTTAACTGTGTAATTAATTTGATAATGGCAGAGTAGCCGAACCTTCGTTTGAGTTATGCTATGGGCAGCTTAAAATACATAAGCAAGTATGAACCGAATAAGCGTAGTTTTAAAATCAATTAAAATATGTAAATCGGCTTTGAAATGCACTACAGGAGAATGAAATGCGATGGGTGGTCATGAATATTTCTAAATTTATCTTCTTTGGGTTGACCTTATTTTGTGGCCTTGCAGCATCATGTGAATCAATTTTGGGAGAAGAACAGTTTACCTTCAAGGTTGTCCCGATACAGAACAACACAGGGGAGTTAAGGAGAGTTTTATGGATAGTTTCAGACTATAAAATTGGCTTTGGAGCGCGATGGGGAGAAAATGAAGCCCGGTCTTTGCTGTTTAAGCCACTGGATAAGGGTTCATCTTACATCAGCTTTAATGGCCAAACCTGCCAGAATATTTCCTTTACGAGTGAGATCGTTGACACAGGCAAATATTTGTCTGAACGATATCAGGCGACGCCGGAAATGTTGGGTATTTTGGAGGAGACCATTAAAGTCATCAAAACCGATTGCCAGTTGCCCGGGTTTTCTGAGTACATACGTTTGGCGGATAGCCGACTAATTGTCCGGACAGAGGGTGTTTTTTTTGTTTTTGAACCGAATGTAAAAAAATAAATTTAGCGATCAGAATGGGGGTAGAGTGGAAATGAAAAGGATAAAAGCGATCTTCGGCGTGTATGTTTTGACTCTGGTTATTACGATTTTTGCCTACCAATTGCCTATCCGAGCCAATGCCAATGAAACAATGGCGCAATCGGAGGGCATTATACTGGCACCGTCGGAGCCACAACTTTCCCAAGATGGAAACACCCTGTATTTCGGCGTTCCATTTAAAGCAGTTATCAAAGATCCAAATCCCCCGGTAATCCCAAGGCGGATCCTGGCCCCCGCCTGGATGAAGGCTATGCCGGAGGGGGCGGCTACCGACGCCTTTGCGATTACATATATCGACAAAGGCGAAACAGATTTATGGGGTAATACATGTGAAACATTTCCTCAAGAAGCAAAAACCGCCTTCAATGCCGCAGCTGAGATTTGGGGAAACATCCTTAAGTCATCCGTACCCATAACCATTAAGGCGTGCTGGACATATTTGACGGGCGAAGATGCAAATACGCTGGGGCGGACCGGTGGCATCCCATGGAAAAAAAACTTTTCCCGCGCCCCGAGAAAAGACACCTTTTATGCAAGCTCACTTGCCAATGCTTTGGCAGGAAGCGACCTTGATCCAGATATGTTTGATATGCATATCACCTACAACAGGAATATAAATTGGTACTACGATACGGTTGGAAACATACCAACGGGCCCTGCTGCCATAGCAAATGGAAATTTTGAAAGCGGGTCTGCATCATGGACGGAATCTTCTCCAGGTGATCTCATTGGTGAATGGAATAGGAATAAGGTACCAAGCCACGGCGGTACCTGGTATACTTGGCTCGGTGGAGCGAATGATGAGGCCGATTATATCGAGCAAACCGTTACCGTTCCTTCATCATACCTTAATCTCGTTTTTTACCATTGGATTGCGTCAAACGATTCTTGCGGCGAGGATTACGCTTATGATTTCGGATATGTAAGCGTAAGTAAGAACGGAACCGATTGGAAGGATGTAGCAACCATTCCACTTTGTAACGCTTTCGATACTAACAGGTGGAGGAGAAAAGAAATCGATCTGAGTGACTATGCTAATAAAAAAGTTGATTTACGGATTCGGGTCGAAACGGATGGTAGAGACATCAGTAATTGGTATATCGATACGGTCTTTTTTCAGGCCGATACGTACGATCTTGTGACGGTTGCTTTGCACGAAATTTGCCATGGTTTGAATTTCTATGATTCCATGTATATTAAGGACAAGATAGGCGCTTGGGGGGTTGGCATGCCTACATTTGATCCAAATATTTTTGATGTTTTTATCAAGGACGGTGAAGGCAAATACTTAATCAATAGCTACAAAAACTTCTCCACGGCTTTGGGCACTGCATTGACATCAAATGACCTCTGGTTTCATGGACCCAAGGCAATGGCGGCCAACGGGAGGCAGCGGGTAAAGATATACGCTCCCTCTGAATACGATTCCGGATCCAGTATCGGCCACCTCGATTATGATACCTTCGACAATACGCCGAACCAGTTGATGGTATGGGCCGTCGCTGCGGGTGAGGTGGTTCACGATCCAGGGCCGATCACCAAGGCTCTTCTAAATGATCTGGGTTGGTCGACCCGCACTTCCGCTGTCGCGCCCTGTATAGTGCCGCTTCTATTGGATTAAAGCAAAACGCCTTCATCGCTGAGCGCAGGAGTGGTGGTGGAACCATTTTAATAGAGAATGCTTCCCATTGTTTAAATGAATCTGTAGTTCCGTGTTATTTGGCCTTCTGATCTGGCTTTACCACCTGCCGGGCCCCTCAATAATGATATTGACTAAACGCCATCCATTTGCTTATAAATATTTAATACCCTGCTATGTCTGTCCTGAGGCGGATTTGTACCTATTGATTCGAATCCTGCTGCTCATCCGCCACCGCAATTTCCTGAATGGTTATCATACTGAGTCCTACTGTTTAAAACCTTCACTGTGGAGGGGCCTGTGAAAGAGGAAGGTTTTAAGCGTAAACTCACCGCTCACAGCACAGCAATCACCGATGTTGTTCAACATTATCGGGTCAATGTTGTCGATTGACCCGCAGATTATAGCCTTGCAAAGTTCGCAAGTCTCATGAATGCCGCAAACTGCGCTGTGAAAATACGGCGCGAGCTTGCAGAACGGAATGTTAAGCTACTTGACAACCGTCAGATGGAGTTTCGCACCGGTATCAACTTTGGGGATGTGGTTCAGAGGGAGGAGCGGTTTTGTGGTGAGGGCGTCAATGGCGAAAGTATAATTGCGGGACATGCCTAATCCGGAGTTAACGATAGAAACGCTTCCATGGTAAATGCTTCCAATAATTCGACAAAAATTGTTTTACAAAGGAGATTTGTGAAATGAAAAAGATCAGTCTTTCATTGATCATTGCTATCCTTCTGAATTTCATTCTCATTTGTGCCGCATTTGGAATCGAGCATTATTTAGAGACCGGAGAGGAAGTAAACGCGACTGCTAAACGCAGCATCGTTTGTCACGATTACACCCATTATGAAGCAACGATTGCTGGGAAACCATCTTTCATAAAATATGAAACTAGAGAAGTTGAATATGACTTTGGTTCGACTCCCTGTTGGGTGATAATAAGATACACCATAACAGCTTTACAGAACTCAGTTGCCGGTGTTTATGATTTTTCGGTTGAATATAGAATTTATAGTAATACTTTCCAACAATTTAGGACATTGGAATTTAAAATTGGCATTGACCAGTTCCCCCCAGAAAAGGCTGAGAATCCAAATCCCAGTCATCTTGCAGCCGAGCAATCAATTAATGCTGTTATCAGCTGGTCTGATGGCGGTGGCTCAACGAGCTACGACGTTTACTTTGGAACCGATTCATCACCGGATAGTGGCGAGTTTATAGGAAATCAAACGACCACGTCTTATGATCCCGGTATTTTAGATTATGGAACTACCTATTACTGGCGTATCGATGCCAAAAATGATGTGGGCACCACCACGGGTGATGTCTGGAGATTTACTACTGAAGAGTTAGAATTGCCGGATATCTCCATTTCACCGCAAAACTTTTTGAAATATGATGTAGTCAAATCTTTCGATGCCCCGGGCCCCTCTGCAGAAGATCTTGCCTTTGATGGGCAATACCTTTGGTGTGCCGATTCATTGAGGGAAAATATTTACAAACTGGATACCTCGGGCGATATCGAAGCATCTGTTGATTCACCCAGTACCGATCCCAGAGGACTTGCATTTGACGGGACTTATTTATGGACAGCCGATGGCGTGTCAGACAAAATTTATAAACTTTTGACAAACGGTAATGTCTTGAATTCTTTTGACTCACCGGGTAATGCCCCCAAAGGGCTTGCATTTGATGGCAACTATTTGTGGCATGCGGATTCTTTAGACGATAAGATATACAAACTTGACATCTCGGGCAATGTCATCAACTCATTTGGCTCTCCAGGATACTTAGCGACGGGGCTTGCATTCGATGGGAAATATGTATGGCACGCCGATACGCACACCGATAGAATTTATAAACTAAACACATCCGGCGCCGTGATAGAATCCTTTGAATCACCAAGCCTTTCACCTACAGGTCTTGCGTTAGACGGCAGGTATTTATGGCATGCGGATTCGTACAAAGATAAGATATATCAATTGGAAATGCCCTTTGTCGGAGCAATAATACAACAAATCTTTACCGTAAGCAATGACGGTAACGCAGACCTTGCAATGGATCCAATTGCGGTTACAGGCGATAATGCTTCTGAATTTGAAATCCTAAATGATAGTTGTTCGAATCAGTCAATATCGCCACAGGGAAGTTGTACATTTGATTTAGTTTTTGCGCCAAAAACAGCAGGTGAAAAAAGTGCCCAGCTTGAATTGGCTTCTAACGATCCAGACACGCCCAAATTGACGGTTTCCCTAAACGTTAGTGTTGGAAAATTGTATCCAAGGACCAATTATGCTATTTCTGGCATACCGTTGTTGCTTCTTGATGATTAGGTAACAGTAGCTTAAAAGATGTGCGGCAGGGTCGCTGCTGTCCCTGCTTTTTGCCCATAATATACTGCATCATTAAATCCCACCTTAAAATTACCACATAGTATTACTTTTGCGCCTATCTTGGCATAAAAATATATATTTGTATGTGAAACCATAGCAATTGCGTCTTTAGGACACCATCTATAGCTGAACCTGACCGGTCCTGCCCGGTATCGATAAATTTTCTTTCGATTTTTCTTCTTCTCTCATCTCAAGTTTCTTAGATCTTTTTTGTAAATGATTGTGAGCCGGTTATTTTTTTCGATTCTGAAATTTCGGCAATTAAATCCACTGTTACTTTACCATTCATAGCCAATAGGAAAATGAAGAAAATGTTAATACCAAGGCCAAATTATGCTCGCATACCGGGGATTTTGCTAATTTTTGGTATAATTTTCCATTTATTGCTCATAACGAATATCTGCTATGCTATCTATGACGGTTCACTTTTGGATTATGAGTTTCTGTCGGAAATTAATCTAATTCCTGGAGCGTCATTAGAAGCCGATATGATAGTGACAGTCAAGAATACTGGTGATCAAAGATGGACTGCTTGCGAAGTTGTAGATTGGCCCATTAGTCGATACTATCCATCTTATCGTATAAAGGTGACAGACCGGTCATGGAATTTTAGTGCAGTTAATGTGTTTAACAAGATATATCATTTAGATCCAAACGAAACCGATATATCAACAAATACAGTTGGTTCTTTGCCTGATGCTATCGGAGAATTTTCCATTACTCTGGAATGTGGGTATCATGATACTGAGTGTACCGATAGCTATCAGCCGATGAAGAACACGCCTGTCACAATCAGGTTTGACGTGGTTTCTATCGGTGCAATATCAGGGCGTATAACAGATTCCAAACAGGATCCTATATCCAGCTTGGAAGTCGTGGCTTATAATAGCGCTGTAGGAACTGAAATAATCGGGTCGAGCACTACAGATGCAAACGGAGACTACACTATTGATCGTGTTAGAGCAGGTATAGCATACGTTTCCATCGAGTTAGGTGCGGTCATCATTTGGTATGATGGGAAAGAAGGGACTGATGACCCTACGAGAGCCAAAGAGGTGGTTATCACGGCCGGTCAAACAACTAGCGGCATCAACATAGGAGAGACAAAAAAGGCGATGCCCTTGATACCGTCGCTGCTACTCGATGATTGAGTATCAGTTGGCATAGAGTGCCCTGAACAAAAGTTGAATTTGAGTGAAAATTTCAATAAAAAAGACCCCGCCTAGTTATGTGAAGTGGAGTCTGATCCTAATAATGGCAATGATATTCTCTCCCCGCAGATTATCAATAGCCTTTGTTTATAACGCTTACATCTAACATCCTACCTTGAAGTTTATGAAAAAATTTTCGTAATATATGCAATAAAGCAATTTAGTGTCAATATATGTTTTTTTAGTTTTTTTTTGCGTTTTACAGCACTTTACAGCAATTGACATTAGAAGCGGTTGTCCCATATCATTACTGTTGATTATTTTATTATCTTTCAAACCGTGGCATGTTTTGCCGGAGAACAAATACTATAAGATTACCGATACGTTGCCTGTATCCCACGTTGGGCTCAGCCAGTAATTCATCGAGATAGCACAAGTTCACCAATATTGCAGATATCCTAAAGAAAACCCTGACCGAAATGGGGGCTTTTCAAACTGACGTAACTGACAGGAACGATGCATATCTGACTATTGCCTGATAGATTCCCTCGGGCAGTTATTCTCAATCGTCGGCGGAAAAGTTGCTTTATTTGCAAACATCGAGGAATATGTTTATTATGTTGTTAAAATTTTTATACGCCCTCTAAAAACAGGTTGCTGCCAACACTCGGATAAATCAAGTTGCCAATCTCATTCATCAAAGGAAAACCAAATGCGGAACCGGATTCTGTCAATTGCAGCTTATGTCATTTTTTCAGCAATGGTGGCTTTGAACCCATCTATCACAAAAGCGGATGTCCATGTATATGATAAGAACAATCAGTATTTAGGGATACTATTGGAAATGTGGGGGAGTGGTATGGATTTGTTTATCCCCTCTGCAGGCGGAGTATTGAAATTCTTATACGATTATACGGCTTGGTGTGAAGAGTTTCATGTTTTTTTCCAGAGTGATGATTGCAGCGGCACACCATACGAAAGAAACCCCAATCCAATGATTATTGATCTTGGCATTATTTCACGGCAAGGATTTTATAAAGTGGATTACAACGGAAAACAGACATTAACGCCGGCATCGTATATCGACGAAGCCTGTAACTGTCGAACGGATCCCGGGGAGCCCAATTCAGAATATTACCCTTATGTTCAAGTACAAATGCCTTTCTCAACTCCTATTGAATTGCCGCTTAGATTTAAAGTTGAGACAAAAAGTGAATTAGTTCCGTTTCCAATCGTGATTGCTCCGAAGAATCAGTAGAAAAATTCGTTAAAAGTGGCATTGTTTTACACAGTAATGTGCAATTTATTAAATAATAGGTCGAATGATATCATAATATTTCATAATTTGTATTGACATTGATACGCCATTGTTTTTTACTCGAATTGTACAAAAATTTATTTTACATCAACAAAATTAACTGAACTTTCTTTGTAGTCGAGATTACCGACAGATATGGGGGAATCTGTGGGGATACGGTTATTGAAACTACATGATGAAGGCCTTCGTAGGATAACGTCATCCTATCGGAGGCTTTTCTGTTATAAAGGTGCAATTTCAATTTGAAAATACAAGGCCAGGCATGGCAGAGACAGAAAAGGATCTTCAAAGCATTACTGAATTTAAGCTTCTCATTTAGATTGAGAAACTGAAATAGAAACAAAACAAATTCTGGAAGCTTGCTATGTTTAAAGCATCCCGGAAATTACCAACCTAAAGCCTCCAAGGGAAGATTTTAGTCCTTCGAAGGCTTTTTTATTTCTGCTTAATTATCGCTGATCCAGACCAAAATTTATAGGCGGCAACAGCTAGTCGGTGAAATGAACTTTTTGACAAAAGCATTTAAGCTAATTTTTAGCTTAAACATTATTGCGTTAACATTCTTTGCTTCGGCAGCTTATGCAGAGTTAAAGATTGATTCCGTTTATCCTGCCTTGGGACAACTCGGTGAGAATTTGGAAGTAACCGTGAGAGGCCAGGGGTTTGACTCTAACACCCGAAGTACGATGTATCTGGATACAACGAACCAAAGAATGATCATAGGATCGGTGGATACACCGAATAGAGCAATAAATGTTACAATTTCAGGTAATTATGCTTTTGTGGCAGATTACGTCAGCGGTCTTCAAGTGATTGACATCAGCAATCCCTCAGCCCCGCAAATCATCGGATCTGTGGATACCCCAAATTATGCCTATTGTGTTGCCGTTTCAGGTTATTATGCCTACGTTGCGGATTCTGCAAGCGGCCTTCAGGTAATCGATATCAGCAATCCGGCAAACCCGCAAATCATCGGATCCGTGGATACGCCAGATAATGCTCGTGGTGTCGCGGTTTCAGGCGATTACGCCTATGTGGCGGATGGCTATTCTGGCGGTCTTCAAGTGATCGACCTCAGCAACCCCGCAAATCCACAGATCATCGGCTCAAGGGATACTTCGGGATCTGCTTATGGTGTCACGGTCGTCGGCCATACGGCCTATGTAGCGGACGGTGGTAACGGCCTTCAGGTGATCGATATCAGCGTTCCCTCAAACCCGCTAATTATCGGCGCGGTAGGTACGCCAGGTTATGCATACAGTGTCTCTGTTTCGGGCAGTTACGCTTACGTGGCCGATGGTTCAAGTGGTCTTCAGGTAATCGATGTAAGCAATCCCTCAAATCCTCAGATCATCGGTGCGGTGGAAACACCCGATCATTTTACTGAGGGTGTGGCGGTTTCCGGCAATTATGCTTACGTGGCGGATGGTCAGCACGGTCTCCAGGTGATCGACATCAGTAACCCCGCAAACCCAAAGATCATCGGCGCGGTGGATACACCGGGTTGGGCATATAATGTCTCGGTTTCAGATAATTATGCCTACGTGGCGGATGAGTACAGAGGTCTCCTGGTGATCGACGTCAGCTTAACCCCTCAGATATTCGGCTTTGTGGATACACCGGATTGGGCTATGGGCGTGGCGCTTTCCGGCAATTATGCCTATGTGGCGGATGATGCCGGCGGTCTTCAGGTGATCGATGTCAGCGATCCCAGAAGCCCGCGAATCATCGGCTCTGTGGATACGCCCTATTTGGCTCAGGGCGTGGCGGCTTCTGGAAATTATGCCTATGTGGCGGATCAAGCCAGCGGTCTTCAGGTGGTCAATGTCAGCAACCCGGCAATCCCGCAGATCATTGGATCCGTGGATACGCCGGATTGGGCTTACGATGTCACGGTTTCAGGTAATTATGCCTATGTGGCGGATTGGGATGGTGGCCTCCAAGTGATCGATGTCAGTGCCCCAACCAATCCCAGGATCATCGGATCCGTGGACACGCCAAGCAGGGCTTTTGGTGTTGCGATTGTCGGTAACACGGCTTTTGTGGCCGATGAGGCCAGCGGCCTTCAGGTAATCGATATCAGCAATCTAGCAAACCCGCAAATCATCGGCGCTGTGAATACGCCGGGCAGCGCTTATGCTGTTGATGTGGTTGGCAACACAGCGTATGTAGCAGATGGTTCTTCGGGTCTCCAGGTGGTCGATATCAGCAACCCGACCACCCCACAGATCATCGGTTCTGTGAATACGCCGGACTGGGCATATAAGGTCATCGTAGCAGGCAATTATGTCTACGTGGCGGATGACGAGAGCGGTCTTCAGGTAGTCGATGTCGGTGATCCCAGAAGCCCTCGGATCATCTGCTCTATGGATACTCCAGGTAACGCCCATGATGTAGCGGTTTCAGGCAGCTATGCTTACATTGCGGATCATGATTTCGGATTAGTCATCGTACCGATTCCGGTCGAAGTTACGATTGACAGTTTAAATAGTGAATCGAGTATCTCTCTTACCCTTCCCAGCCCCATTGATGCAGGCCACTACACTTTAAGGGTTTTCAATAATAGCCAAAGCGATACGCTTGACGGAGCAGTCACATTTTTAGGTTCGGATGATTATCAGATTCTTGGTGAAAAAAAAGCAATCATAGTAGCCGGCTACCGCTCGCCCAGTGATTCGCTCTGGGATAAAACACTGTTGTGTGTGTATATGGCCTATCATTCGTTGTTAACCCAGGGCTATACAGGAGAAAATATCTATTTTTTGAGCCCGGTGTCGATGGATTTAGATGGCGATGGCCAGAATGATGTGGATGCCGAGCCCAATTTACAAAACCTGACATATGCCATCGGAACCTGGGCTCACAGCGCCCGCGAGCTATTGTTTTATATGACAAATCATGGCGGGTCCGGCACCTTTCAGCTCAATCAAAATCAGATTCTTACCGCCGAAACCCTTGACAGCTGGTTGGATATGGTGCAGCCCACAATCTCCGAGAGAATTATCGTTGTTTATGATGCCTGCAAGTCAGGCAGTTTTATCCCTCTGCTGACGCCACCCGCCGGCAAGCAGCGTATTGTCATTACCAGCACGACCGCAGATGAATATGCCTGGTTTGAAAACGATGGGGTGCTGTCGTTTTCATATCAGTTTTGGGCCTATCTGCAGTTGAATGCATATCTGGTCAGAGCCTTTAATGCGGCTGGCAATATGATGGAAAACGACCAGACCGCGTTGCTGGATGCCAGCGGCAATGGCATTCCAAATGAGAAAGTAGATAATATTGCCGATATTGTGATCGGCCGTGGCCGAGTGGCCGCTTCGACGCCGCCGGTCGTTGGCCAGGTATCAGAAAAACAAATCTTAAATGGTGAGACATCTGCAAGTTTAAGGGCCAGTAATGTCGTCGGTCTAAATCCGGTGACGCATGTCTGGGGGATTATCATACCGCCCGGTGACCGCTCGGCGGATGATCCTGTCATTGATTTTCCTAAGGTAGATCTTTTGGATGCCGACCAAGACGGTAACTATGATGCAGTCTATAATGGATTTACCTCTGTCGGTACTTATCAGGTGCTGGTGTATGCCAAAGATTTAGATGATGCAATCTCAATGCCCAAAGAAATCATCGTCTCCCAAACGGCTGCCGATAGCTATGAGGATGACGACACCTTCAGCAAAGCAACCGCCATTGTGTTAAACGATCCCAACTCCCAGCTTCATAATATTCACGATGCAGGCGATGATGACTGGATAAAGTTCTATGGGCTTGCTGGAGAGACGTATAGCATTGAAGCCTATAATT
>JAAUXY010003504.1_pt1 | contig 16047 bp, 18 predicted proteins | sample 7278121 | NCBI WGS metagenome assembly JAAUXY01 (sample SAMN14350117, study PRJNA611818) | marine sediment metagenome | isolation source: surface marine sediment (1.8m) | place: French Polynesia: Moorea | collected 2018-08 | reverse complement strand
CCGGTTACTTCAGCTTGGCGACGCCCAGGGGCACCGAGAACTTCTCGCACCAGACCCAGACCTCGTTGTACTGCGAGGCGTCGATCCCGGCCGGGAGCTTGTAGCTCTGCTTGCCGCTGTTCGACTGCAACTTACTGAAGCGGGTCGAGCCGTCGTAGCCGTCCTTGCCGAGGCCGAGCTGCGGGTCCGGCGCGCCGTCGAAGCTGAAGTCCTCCTCCAGCACCAGGACGTAGCCCTCGGCGGTCTTCTCGACCGTGACCCCGCCCGAGGTCACGTGGCCGCTGGCGCCCTGGAAGCTGCCCCGGGCGACGTGGTCCGCGGCCGGCGCGGCGGCGGCGAAGTAGATCAGGGCCGCCACCGCGACCAGGCTCGGCAGGAGGCTGCGCGCGATCACCGGTCGGATCTGCGCGCGGCGCGTGGCACTGTGTCTCAAGTCTCTCTCCTCCATCTGAAGCCGGGCCCGGCGGCGGGACTGCCCCCTGCCCTCGCGCAAGACTTGGGGACGGCGGCCGCTCACGGCCCGTCACGTTCGCTTGACCGCATCGCGCTTGCCACGAAGCCGCCGCCCTCCAGGACGCATCGCTCGACCGGCGATTCCATGTTATCCCTGGCGGCGGATCCGGCGCGTCCACGCCCCCCTTTGCGGCCCGGGTTCGGGTCGTCAACGAGGAGGCTTCGAAGATGCTCGTATTCCCAGCCGCGCCCCTGCGGGTGGCGCTCACGCTTCTCGCGCTCGCCGCCGCCGCGCCGGCCCGAGCGGCCGACGTCCAGGACAGCCAGGACCACCCCCTGGTCGGCAAGCGCTACGAGGGCTCGGAGATCACCCACTACCAGGAGACCGAGTTCGACGAGTACGGCCTGATGGTCGCGCCGGCCGAGAACTACGGCGGCGCCGCGAAGAACGAGGCCTCGATGCGGGTGGTCGAGGGCCGGGTCACTCGGATCCGCTACCTGGCCCCGGCCGAACAGAGCGTCGCCGCCGTCTTCCGCTCCTACGCGACGGCGCTCAAGGCGGCCGGCTTCGAAGAGGTCTTCACCTGCAAGTACAAGGCCTGCGGCGGGCGCAACTTCAACCACAGCATGAACGTCAGCCATCTGACCGAGTCCAAGGACTTTCGCTACCTCGCCGCCAGGCTGCCGCGGCCCGAGGACGGCGACGCCTACGTCTCGCTCTACGTCGGGCTCTCCGACACCGGCGGCGGCAAGACCTTCAAGCGGGTCATCACCCAGCTCGACGTGATCGAGGCCGAGGCCCTGGGCGAGAAGATGGTGGCGGTCGACGCCGGCGAGATGGCCAAGGCTATCGACGCCACCGGCCGCATCGCGCTCTACGGCATCTACTTCGACACGGACAAGACCGAGATCAAGCCGGAGTCCGAGGAGACCCTGGCGCAGATCGCCAAGCTGCTCCAGGACCAGGTCGGCCTCAAGCTGGTGGTCGTCGGCCACACCGACAACCGGGGCCAGCTCGACTACAACATGGAGCTTTCCAAGCGCCGGGCCGAGGCGGTCAAGCAGGCCCTGGTCGCGGACTACGGCATCGAGGCCGGCCGCCTGGCGGCCTGGGGCGTCGGCTACCTGGCCCCGGTCGCCAGCAACCGCGCCGAGGACGGCCGCGCCAAGAACCGCCGGGTCGAGCTGGTCGAGCAGTAGCGCGGGCCACGCGCCTCTCAGGCCAGGTCCGGCTCGACGATCCCCTCGATCCGGGGCAGGCCGCGCAGCTCGCGCAGCATGTTGATCCCCATGGCGCCCTGCTCGACGGCGTCGTCCAGGGCGACGTGGCTGTGCCGCAGGTCGTCGAACCAGCGCCGCGGGAATCGCCGCTTGGTCGCCTGGCGGAAGGGCAGCTTGAGCAGGGCCGCGCCCAGGGTCTTGAGGCAGAGGCCCGAGATCCCGAGCGGATTGCGGCCGGCGAAGCGGTGCAGGTACCAGTTGATCCAGGCGAAGTCGTAGGCGGCGGGAAAACCAATGAAGGTCGCACGGCCGTGCGCCCGGCCCAGCGCCTCGAGGTGCGCGGCGTAGCGCGGCAGGGCCGTGGCCGGGTCCTCGGGATCCTTGCGGGCCGCCGCCCAGGCCTCGGGGAACTTTTGCCACCAGGCCAGGGTCTCGGGATCGCCCTCGGCGCCCGGCAGGGTCTCCAGGTTGACGGCGAAGCGGGCGACCAGCTCCTTCTCCAGGGTGAAGGCGGCCGAGCCGAAGCTCAGCATGGAGTTCCGCCCCGGAATCCGCCCGTCGGCCTCGATGTCGACGGAAATGAAAAGCTCTCGTTCCGACATGGCGGCGATCCTAGCGGCGCCTCGCGCAGGCTCAAGCCCGAGCTCGGCCCGGCTCGGGCTCGGCCTCGCGGCAGGCCTCGACCCAGTCGGCGCGTTCCTGGTTGGTGAAGATCCGGGGCGCTTCGATCCCGGCCCCGCGCTGGAAGGCCGCGGCGAAGAAGCGCCGGGCCCGGGTTTCCTGGGACGGCGTGCGGAGCTGGCCCTGGACGCCCAGGGCCGCGATCCGGGCCTCGACCCGCCCGGCAGCCACGCCCCACGGGTCCAGCTCGACGCGCCGGGCCTCTGCCGGAAACAGAAACGGCGGCCGAAGCCGCCGCTACCAGGGACTCAAGCGATTGCGATGAGCCTAGTCGTCCTCGGGCCGCCAGAAGATCTTCTCGATGTCCTCTTCGTCGTAGCCTAACTTGCGCAGAAGCGCGGGCGTTGCTCCTTCTGCATCGCGAAAGGAGTAGAGGTTGCCGCCTGGAACCCACATTTTCTTCTGTGGCACATAGCTCTGAACTTCGCCCGAACCGTCATCAAAAACGACCGCCCGACGAACGCCTCCCATCTCCGGAATTGATGGCTCCGCAATTATCTCGACAATCCGCCTCATCAACCTGCCTCCTTCAACTTCCGCCGGTGCCTCCTCATTCATTACGTAAGCAACCAATAAGGCTAACGCATCGGCTCTCTCGAATCCCTATTCCCAGTAGCCAGCCACGCCTCCCAGGCTCGTTCAAAAATCTCCCGAGATCGAGCCATGTCAGCTCTCCATTGCGGTTGCAGTTCCTCAGGAATCTTTCTTCCGACGTTGCGATACTTCTCGAATAGCTGCCGCTGCTCGTCGGCCGCCTTCTTGAAGGGCGCGCCCTGAACCTGCAGCTCTATGGTCACTCCGCTTTCGTGCTGGAGCTGCATATGGAGTCCCGTGTAGCCCGTGACAGGGTTCGGCCGTTTCATGTAGTTCTTTTCGTCGACCACCAGAAATTCCTTTCGAATTCGGGTCAGGGCCCGCTCCATGGCCTTGTCGTTCTCGGGGATGAGCCGGCCTGCCAGGTAGTCCCGGACCAAGTGGGCGCCGCTGTCCGGCGAGGCCGGCTCGACGCCAAGCTCCCGCATGTCATCCTGGAACTCTCTGATCTTGAAGGTCAGCCTGTCGCCGTCCTCCTTGACGCGGCTCAGGTCGAACTTGGTGCCCGGGACGGACTTGGCGATGTCTTCGAGCCGGCGGTCGAAGTCGGGCTTCGCTTGCGCCGCCATCTCAAGCAGCCTCCGCCGGTCCTCGACCGGCTGCACGATTGTCCTCTTGGTGAGCACCGGGTCGGGCTGGCCGACGGGTAGGCCGGCGCCGCCTGGGCTCGTGGGGCGCCCGCCTTTCGGGGCTCCGGGGTCCCCACCCTCGCCCGGCTTGGACCCCGGGCCTTTTCGGCCGCCGCCCCGTGTGATCCCGAGCTGGCGCATCGGACGGGGCGCTCCGGGTCTGAAGCCGCCGGCGGCGGCGTCGGCCGCGAGGTCGCGGTCGGCGCGGCCGAACTTGAGCTGGGGCTCGATGAGCCTCTGCCGGGTCTCCTCATCCTCGGTCATGAGGATCTGGTCGAGGACCGTGCGGATCTCGTTGCGCGGGGCGCCAAAGCCGAAGGGTAGGAGCGTCTGGATCCGCTGCTTGACCTCGGCCTCGGTCTCAGGCGTCACCCGGAGCATGTCCCGGAACAGCGCGGCCATCTCCGGGTCCAGGCCGAAGCCGACCGCGGCCTCGCGGAAGGCCTCCTCGCTCAGTCCGGCGGTTTCCGACAGGAACTCGTTGATCTCGCGCTCGCTCGGGCCCCGGGGGCCCTCTCCCTCCCCGGCCGCGCCGCCGGCGTCGTCGCTGCCGGCCTGGGCCAGTTGCGGGGCCGCGGCGAGGCGCGGGTCGCGCAGGCCGTAGAGGCTGCCCGGGTCGACGCTGGTCAGGTCGACGCTGGCCGGGTCGATGCCGGCGTCCTCCAGCTCGGCGATCGTCGCGGCCCGGGCCTCGGCCTCGGCGCGGAGCCCGGCCGGCAGGCCGGCGATCAGCTCGGCCAGCGCTGCCTCGTCGGGCGGGGCCGTCTCGTCGCCGGGGTTTGCGCCGTCGGCGCGCGCCGCCAGGAGCAGGGCCGGCCGGGCCTCGGGCTCGGCATCGAGATAGGCCTCGACCCAGTCGGCGCGTTCCTGGTTGGTGAAGATCCGGGGCGCCTCGATTCCGGCCTCGCGCTGGAAGGCCGCGGCAAAGAAGCGCCGGGCCCGGGCTTCCTGGGCCGGCGTGCGGAGCTGGCCCTGGGCGGTCAGCGCCGCGATCCGGGCCTCGACCCGCGCCGCCACCGCGCCCCGCGGGTCCAGCTCGATGCGCCGGCGCAGGGGCTCGGCCAGGCGCAGCACGGCCGCCCGCTCCGCCGGGCCGACGCCGGCTTCCTCGAGGACCCGGTCCCAGGCCACCTGCGGCCGGCCGCTCAAACGCCCGGCCAGGTCTCGGCGCCCGGCCGCAGTCTCGGCCTCGGCCTCCAGGCCCGCCAGGGCCTCGGGCCCCGCCAGCTCGGCGATCTGGGCCAGGGTCTCGGGGTCCGGGCTGCGGCCCGCCGCCAGCGCCGCCAGGGCCTCGGCCCGGGCGTGGCCGGCCAGCCTCCGGTTCTCCTCGGGCTGGCGCGCGCGCTCGGCCGCGATCCGCCGCGCCAGGCGGCTCCGCGCCGCCTCGGGCAGGGCCTCGGCCGCCGCAAGAGCCTCTGCCGCCGCGTCCGGATCGCTGTCCACCAGAAAGCCCTCGACCTCGGCCAGGTCCAGGCGGGCGCGGGTCTGCCCGGCGAAGGCCGCCAGGCGCGCCGGCTCGGCCCCGGCGGCGAAGTCGGCGAGTAGCTCGTCGAGGGCCGCCGCGGCCTCGGCCGCCCGCGCGGGATCGCTTTGCACGGCCTCGACCAGCTCGCCGGCCTCGGACTCGAGCTGCGCGGCGGTCTGGGCGCGCAGGCGCGCGCCCTGCTCGAGCGCACCCTGCTCCAGCAGCACGAGCTGGTGGCTGCCGAGCTCCGCCTCCAGGCGGGCCAGGTCGTCCTCGCCCAGGCCGGACTCGCGCGCCGCGGCCAGCCGCGACTCGAGGACGGCCTCGGCCTGCGCCTTGACCGCCGCCGGCAGGCCGGCCGCCGGCTGCTCGGCGCCGTCGAGGACCTCGCGGGCCGCCTCGGTCATCTCCCGCCGGCCAGCGGCCGCCTGGGCTCGGCGCGCCGCGATTGTCGCGCCACGACGCAGGCGCTCCGCGGCCGCTTCCGGCGGCTCGGGCTTGCGCGACGGCAAGGGCGGGGCCGCCCCTCCATCGACCGCTTCGCCCTCAGCCTTCTTCTTGTCGTCCTTCGCCTTCCCTTTCTCGGCTTCAGCCTTTTCCTTCTCGGCTTCAGCCTTCTCCTTCTCGGCCTCGGCTTTCTTTCGCTCGGCCTCGGCCTTCTTCTTCTCCTTTTCCCTCTTGATCCGCGCGGCCTCGCCCTTGAGGCCGCGCCCGAGGTCGGCCAGGACCTCGTCGATCTCGGTTTCGAAGAGCCCCTCGGGAATCCGCAGGCCCGGGTCCCGCCTCAGGCCGACGCGCGGCACCGCGCCGCGGCCCGGCACGCTCGCCATCTCTCGCTTGCCTTCGGTCCGAGAGCGTCAGCGGAAGGTCCGGAGGTCGGAGGCCGCGCCGCTCAGGAGTGTCGAGGTGCCGGACAACAGCGCCCGGTCGCGCTGGCTGCGCCCGGCCATGCGCTCGAGGCGGGCCTGCTGCTCCAGTCGGGTGGCGGAGACCAGACCGTTGTTGAGCAGGTCCAAGGCGCCCAGCTCGGTCTCGGCGGCGATGTCCTCCTCGACCAGGAGCGCGGAGCCCCGGCCGGCGACACCCGAGCCGGCGCGCCGGGCCCTGGAGCGGGCGCCGAGTCGGCTCTGCTCGCGGCGGAAGTCCTGGGCCTGGCGCGCGGCGATCCGGCGCTCGCGCTCGGCCTGCTGCTCGGCGATCTCGGCCATGAATTCCGATTGATTGGCTTGCGCCACGCCTTGGACGACGGTCCCGGCGGCGGCCGCCGCGGTCCCGGCCAGGGCGAGGAAGAGCTCAGGTCCTGCCATGGATTGCTTCCTATATTCTCGTGTGTCGGGGTCCGGAAAGGAACGGGGCGGCCCCTTTCGGAACCGCCCCGCTTCACTTCGGGGAGAGACAGGTCTCAGGTGACCTTGGCGACGGTCACCGTGGTCGGGCCCGCATCGTCGCTGCCGGCCTGGGCCAGTTGCGTGGCCTCGGCCAGGCGCGGGTCGCGCAGGCCGTAGAGGCTGTCGGAGTCGGCGCGGACGAGGTCGACGCTGGACGGGTCGATGCCGGCGTCCTCCAGCTCGGCGATCGTCGCGGCCCGGGCCTCGGCGCGGAGCCACGCCGGCGAGTCCAATTTGAAGTGCCGGCGCCGTAGTCTCCGCTGGAGTCAGAAACGGCGGCCGGAGCCGCCGTGCTATTCGGGAATCAAGAGTTTGATATAGACCTATTCGTCTCCCGGCTGCCAGAGGATGTTCTGGATGTCCTCTTCCTCGTAGCCCATCTCTTCCAGCATCTCGCGGTCCAAATCTTCCGCGGTCCAAAGGGATTGAAGGCTTGAGCCGCCCTTCACCCAGGTTTTCTTTCGCTGATGGTAGGTCTGAATCTGCCCCCACCCGTTCTCCAGGGTAACAGCACGAGCTATCCCACCTGTCTCAGGCAGGGACGGCCCAAGAACAATGTCGACAACCTTTTGCATCCAGAAGGTTCCTCTTTACGCTCTACCATACTCTAGATATGGAGGGCTTGATCCAGTTGCGTAGCTACTTTTCGACCCTGGGGTCCTTGTTTCCGGCACCGAGCCATTCCCTCCAGGCACGCTCGAAGACTTCCCGAGATCGCGCCTGGTCTCTTTTGTAGTCCGACCAAAGCGCGTCGGGAATATCATCTCCGAAGTCACGGTACTTCTCGAAGATCTCGCGCTGTGCATCAGCAGCCTTTTTGAAGGGCGCACCCTGCACCTGCAGTTCCACGGTCAGTCCGTTCTTATGCCTGAGCTGCAAGTGTATCGCGGAGTACCCTGTCAGGGGTTTCGGCTTCTTCATGAAATCCTTTTCGTCGACCACCACGAAATCCTTTCGGACCCGCGCCAGCACACCCTGCAGGGCTTCGTGGTTCTCCGGGATCAACCGGCCCGCCAGGTAATCGCGGATGAGGTGAGCGCCGCTATCCGGCGAGGCCGGCTCGACACCGGCTTTCCGCATTTCCTTCTGGAACTCTTCAATCTTGGAAGTCAGCCTATCGCCGTCCTCCTTGATCCGGCTCAGGCCGAGCTTGGTCCCCGGCACGGACCTGGCGATGTCTTCGAGCTGGCGGTCGAAGTCGGGCTTGGCCTCCGCCGCCATCTCCAGCAGCCTGCGCCGGCCCTCGACCGGCTGGACGACCGTCCTCTTGGTGAGCACCGGGTCGGGCTGGCCGACGGACAGACCGGCGCCGCCTGGGCTCCTGGGGCGGCCGCCTCGCGGGGCTTCGGGGTCGCCATCCTCGCCCGGCTTGGAGCCTCGGCCTTTCCGGCCGCCGCCCTGGGTGATCCCGAGCTGGCGCGTCGGACGGGTCGCTCCGGACCGGAAGCCGCCGGCGGCGGCGTCGGCCGCGAGGTCGCGGTCGGCGCGGCCGAACTTGAGCTGCGGCTCGATAAGCCTCTGCCGGGTCTCCGCGTCCTCGGTCATGAGGATCTGGTCGAGGACCGTGCGGATCTCGTTGCGCGGGGCGCCGAAGCCGAAGGGTAAGAGCGTTCGGATCCGCTGCCTGACCTCGGCCTCGGTCTCCGGCGTCACCCGGAGCATGTCGCGGAACAGCGCGGCCATCTCCGGATCCAGGCCGAAGCCGGCGGCGGCGTCGCGGAAGGCCGCGTCGCTGAGGTCGCCGGTCTCGGACAGGAAGTCGTTGATCTCGCGCTCGCTGGGGCCCCGGGGGTCCTCGAACCCGCCGGCGTCGTCGGCGCCGGCCTGGGCCAGTTGCCGGGCGCGCGGGTCGTGCGGGCGCAAGCCGGGCGCGGCCGCCTCCTGGAAGACGGCGAGGCCGGCCGGGCTGAGACCCTCGGCGCGGCCGCTTCGCACGATCCCGGCCTGCGCCGCCGTCCCGGCGAGCAGGCGCTCCTGCATCGGGCGGCGGGCGCGCTCGGCGGCGATCTCCAGCTCCAGGCGGGCGCGCTGCGGCGCGGGCAGCGTTTCGATCGCCTCAAGGGCCGCCGCCGCCGCCTTGGGATCGCCGGCGGCGATGTGGCCTTCGACCTCGGCGGCGGCCAGCGCGGCCCGGGTCTCTTCGCCAAAGGCCGAAAGCACCTCGGGGGCGACGCCCGGCGCGAAGTCGGCGAACAGCTCGTCGAGGGCCGCCACGGCGTCGAACGCCCGCGCGGGGTTCGCCAGCACGGCCGCGACCAGCGCGCCGGCCTCGGCCTCGAGCTGCCCGGCGGCCTGGGCGCGCAGGCGCGCGGCCTGCTCGGCCAGGCCCCGCTCCAGCAGCAGGAGCTGGTGGGCGCCGAGCTCGGCCTCGAGCCGGGCCAGGTCGTCCTCGCCGAGCCCGGCCCGGCGGGCCTCGCTCAGGCGTGCCGCCATGGCGGCGCCGGTCTCGGCCTTGACCGCCGCCGGCAGCCCAGCCGGCGCATCGTCCGGTGCCGCGAAGAGACCGAGCGCAGCCCGGATCATCTCCTGCCGACCGGCGCCCGCCTGGGCCCGGCGTGCCGCCACCGCGGCACCCTGGCGCAGGCGCGCCGCCACCGACTCCGGCGGCTCGGGCTTGCGCGACGGCAGCTGTGGAGTCGCAGCAAGGGCGGCCGCGGGCCCGGCCGCGGCGCGCGAGAGCTCCGGTCCTGCCATGGACTGCTTCCTTCTTTTCGTCTGCGTGGGGGAGTCCGAAAAAGAACGGGGCGGCCCCTTTCGGGACCGCCCCGCTTCAGGTCGGGGGAGGGAGAGGTCAGGTGCCGTTGGCGACGGTCACCGTGGTCTGGCTGGCGGCGGTCACGACCAGGAGGTCGACCGTCCGCGCGCCGCCGGTGTTGCCGACCGCCAGGACCACGTCGTTGGGATCGAGCTGGCCCTGGAAGGGCAGGAAGTAGTCGGCCGCCGCGATCGCCGCGATCGCGTCCGCCGTGCGGTAGAGGTAGAGCTTCTGCCCGTCGCCGTTGGACAACAGCACCATGCGTTTGGGATCGAAGGCCATGGCTTGTCGCGTCCTCCTGTCAGGCCGGGATCGCCAGGGTGTCGTTGACCCGGATCTCGACCACGCCCTCGGGGTCGATCAGGCAGGCGCCCTGGCTCATCATGTTGTTGACGAAGTGCGCCGCCCGGTCGCCGTGCCAGGTGATGTCGGTCATGACATCGGCGCCCACGGCGTGGCCGATGGCGGTGCGGTGGTAGAGCAGGCAGCGGGTCTGGTTGCTGCCGACCCCGGTCAGGCCGGTGTGCATGATCCAGTTGACCCCCAGCCAGGTCCGCGAGCCCGCCGCCTTGACGTAGGGCAGGTCCTTGCCGACGAAGTCGGAGGAGGCGAACTCGTTGATGGTCATGGCGACCGACCACTGGCGCGGCGACAAAAGGCCGAAGCGGCCGCCGTCGTTGGGCACGTCGGCGCCGTTGAGGGCCTCGACCGACTCCAGGAAGAGGGTCCGGGTCATGGCGCCGGTGAAGTCGCCGACGAAGCTGCTGGTGCCGCCGGCGGCGGTCAGGACCAGCTCATCGGTCTTGCGGCCGAGGCCCCAGGCGCCGGCGTTGGCCACCACCTCGCGCTCGTCGTGGTTGGTCTTCAGCTCGTCCAGCTTGTCGACCCAGTCGCCGGCGTAGAAGTCGGCGAGCTGGCATTCGATGGGGTCGTGGCTGGCGTTCATCGGCGTGATCTGGCCGTGGCGGGCCTTGGTCGTGGCCGCCCCCTTGCCGACCTTCTGGAAGGTCGTCGAGGCGCCGCGGACGTTGTTCTTGGTCCGCACGGTGCCCCGCAGGAGGGAGCCGCGCCGCTGGTAGGCTTCGTGAACTTCGCGCTCGAACTGCTTGACGAAGCTCAGATCGATGGAGGTGCTCATCGCGTGAGGTCGCTCCTTGTCAGCTTGTCTTGGGGTTCGGGAAAGAGCACCCCGCCGGTTGTCCTGGACGGTCAGGCCGAGGCCCGCGGTTCCCCGCCTCCAGCCCGGATCGGGATGGGCGCACGGGCCGCCGGCCGCCGGCCCGCTTCAGGGCCACCGGGATTGCGTGAAGAAAGGCAGGCCGGGGCGGCCGCGGGCCCTGCCCTCTGGACAGGGTTGCCCGCGCCCGCGCCGGGTCGGGAAATCGAAAAAGGAATCAGGCGCGACGGCGGCCCGGGCTCGGGCGCCCGGTCGCGCGTCGGCTAAAAGGTCTTGCCGGCCTGGCCGGTCTGCAGCTCGCGGATCTGCTCGCGCATCAGTTCGATCTGGGTCTCCAGGTTGTCGATCTGGCGCTGCAGGTCGAAGACGGTGGGCGTCGAGGCCTCGGCCCCGGGCGACGGGGCGCGCCCGGCGCCGGAGTTCGCGGCGCAGCCCGCGAGCGCGAGCGGCAGGGTCAGGACGAGGATGGCGGCGAGGCGGGCCATGGTCTTGGTCTCCCGGTTGGGCGGACTTGCCCCCTTGTCCCTGTGTAGCACGAGGCCCGGTCGAGTCGGCAAGGCCCGGCGCCGCCGGACGCCCGTCACCCCTCCTCCGCGGCCGGCAGCAGGCGGTCGAGGCGCAGCCGGTGGCGGCCGTCGGTCAGGCGCCGCACGCCGCCCAGGACCGCGGCGACCGCGCCCAGGCCGGTGCCGCCGGCGATCAGGAACATGATCAGGAGCTGGTACTTCACCGCCTCGACCGGCTCCACCCCGGCCAGGATCTGCCCGGTCATCATGCCCGGCAGGGCGACCAGCCCGGTCGCCGCCATGGCGTTGACGATCGGCATCAGGGCGGCGCGCAGGGCCTCGCGGGCGATCGGCCGGGTCGCCTCGTCGCGGGTCGCACCCAGGGCGAGCTGCGCCTCGACCCCGGCCCGAGCGCGCCAGAGGCCCGTGCTCAGGCTCTGCAGGCCGAGGCTGACCCCGGTCATGGTGTTGCCCAGGACCATGCCGAGCAGCGGCAGGGCGTAGCGCGGGTGGTACCAGGGCTCGGGCTGGACCGCGGTTGTCAGGGCCAGGACCGTGACCGCCGCCGCGGCCAGGAGCATGCAGCCGGTGCCCAGGCCGTAGCGCCAGAGCCCGGCCAGCGGCCGCTCCTGGCGGGCGACGATCTCGCGCCCGGCGAAGAGCACCATGGCGAGCGCGGCCAGCCCGGTCCAGAGCGCCGAGACCTGGGCGAAGAGCCAGGTCAGGACCAAGCCGATCAGTAGCAGCTGGACGATCATCCGCGCCGCCGCGATCAGGTACTGGCGCTCGAGCCGCAGCCGGAAAGTCAGCGACAGGGCGCCGTTGAGCAGCACCAGCAGGGAGGCCAGCACCAGGTCCTGGAGGTCGAGGACGATGTAGCTCATGCCGCGGGTTCCACCAACCGGCCGCCCTCCAGGCGCAGGACGCCCTCGGTCGCCCTGGCCAGCTGGGCGGCGTCGTGGCTGATCCAGAGGGCGCAGCCGCCGCCGGCGCGGTGCTCGGCGATCAGGGCCTCGACCGCGGCCGTGCTCTCCGGGTCGAGGGCGGCGGTCGGCTCGTCGAGCAGCAGGACCTGGGGCCCCCGGACCAGGGCCCGGACCAGGGCGAGGCGCTGGCGCTCGCCGCTGGACAGGCGGGCGACCGGCCAGTCGTGGCAGTCCTCGGGCAAGCCCAGCGCCGCCAGCAGCGGGCGCGCCGGCTCCCGGTCCGGGAAATGGGCGCCGACCCGGTCGGCCCACCAGCCGGACTCGGCGGCCAGGTAGCAGACCCGGCGACGCCACAGGGGCGCCGGCAGGTCCTCGCGCCGGGTGCCGTCCAGGCTGACCTCGCCGGCGCTGGCGTCGAGGTCGGCGAGCGCGCGCAGCAGCAGGGACTTGCCGGCGCCCGAGGGGCCGCCGATCCCCAGGCAGCCGCCCGCCGCGACCTCGAAGGAGATCGGGCCCAGGCCGGGGCGGCTGAGTTTGCGGACCGAGAACATTGCAGGCTCAGGATGCGCCGGGCGCCGCCGGGGCTGTCAAGCGGCTCCTGCCGGGACGGTGGGGCGGGATCGCGAGGGCCCAAAATGGAAGAGCCCCGTTGGGGGGCAACGGGACTCTTCCGGTTTTGCGAGCCAAGATCGGGAGCTGGCATGACCAAGAGAAGAAGGCTAGAAGCTTCTCCGCGATGGCCGCGATGGAGAAAGAGGCAGCTCCCAAGACCCAAGGTACGACCGGTAAGGTTAACAAATCCTTAACGCCTCGGCCTTTGGTGAGCCCCCGCCCTAACCACAAAGCTCACAGATAACCCCCGCCGATGTTATCTCGGCCGCCCTAGGCTTGTGCCAGCTGCCGAATCCGCAGAAGGTCGCCCGCCAGACCGCGGATCTTTAACGGTTTTTTAAGGCTAAGGGTTAAATCATCGGTTAACCAAACCAGGCGCAGGGAGCCTGCTGCGATGATCGCAGACCTCGTTGACCTTTCGATCGTGCTCTTGATTGTGGTGCTGATCGGCTATCCCGCGACCCTGACGGTCCTGCAGGCCGTTCAGGCTCGCGCGCGTCGCTCGCAGGAGCGCGAGGACCGCTACTGAGGCGCCGACCAAAAGGCCCCGCGGCGGCGGAGCTGCGGGGCCGAGCCCGGCTGGTGGCGGCGGCGGAAATCTCCTTTTCGAGCTCCGCGTCCGCCGTGCTTCCCCCGAGTCCCGAGAGCCTCGAGCCTTCGCCTCGCCCGGCGGCAGCGCGCGGGCTACTCGAGCAGCCGAACCTGCTCGGCGACATCGGCAAGACTCAGGGCCACGAGATCCCAGATCGCCAAGGCGTCGTCCGCCAGGTAGGCGAAGACCAGAAGCACCGGCACCGACAAGGTCGCCGCCAACATCGCGTATTCGATCGCCGTCGCGCCCTGCTCGGCGGTCAAAAAGCCCCTGCGCAGCCGTTTCATGCACCCCTCCCGGCGTCTTGGTTGTTATTTACCTCTTGTTAAGGAAGTACGCCGAACTGCGGAGACCGTCAATAAAAAACCATGTATTCTACCAAAATTGCCACGATTTTCGGTCTCAATTTTAACTATAGAACGAGTATATGGTAAATTTCCATTATGAGAAGTGAATTGTTTGCCTTTATTAATAAGTTCTCAAAAAGATCCGGCTATCGTGCCGGCAGACGAGACAGGCACGGGCGGCGACGATCCGGGGACGGCTCCGGGGGCGGCGCGGGACAGGCCGGTGCCGGACGCCACCCAGCGGGATCTGAGACCAGGTGACCAGCGCAGCTCCGAAAGCCCAGAACGTCGGCCGCCAGGCCCCGACACGCGAGACCAAGCGCCCGCAGCGGCCGGCCGAGACGCCCCGCCCGGCCGGCAGCGAGGCCGAGCGGGTCCGGGTCGACCATGCCCTGCGCACCGCCCTGACCGCGATCCTCGGCTTTTCCGAGGTCATCGGCCAGGAGATGTTCGGGCCGGTCGGCAACCCGCAGTACCGCCAGTACGCCCAGGACATCTTCAAGACCGGGCAGCAGCTCATGGCCTTCCTCGGCGAGGTCGAGCAGCTGCCCTGCGCCACCGCCGACGGCGCCCGCCGGCCCTACCAGGTCTGCCACGTGCCCACCGCCCTGGGCGACGCCCGGCGGCTGGCCAGCAAGCTGGCGCGGGACGCCGGCGTGACCCTGGCGGTCGACGTGCCGGAGGGCCTGCCGCTGCTCAAGATGGACCAGCGGGCGCTGCAGCAGATCGTCCTGACCCTGATCCTCAACGCGATCCGGGCCTCCGACCCGGGCGACCTGGTCTCCGCGGTGCCCGACGTCAGCCTCGCCGGCGAGTTCCGCCTGACCGTGCAGTCCCAGCTCGGCAGCCTGCCGGGCGGCCAGCCCCTGCCGCCGACCCAGGCCGAGGAGGTCAAGACCAACGATCCGGCCCTGGCCAACCTGCCGACCCGGCTCGGGCTCGACATCCCGAGGTCCCTGGTCGAGCTCCACGGCGGCCGCCTCGAGGTGCACTGCATCCCCGAGTTCGGCCTGCGCGCCACGGCCCGCTTCCCCAAGGCCTGGGTGATCGAGCCCAACGGCAAGGCCCCGCTCGACGGCTGAGGCCACGCATCGGCCCGACACCGAGGGACCTGAGCAGGCCCTCGCGCGCTTCTGCCGACCCTTCGTTCTGTCCGCGGAAACCCGCGACCGCCGGCCGTTCGACTCCTGGCCGTCTTGTTAGACTGCAATAGGAAAGTCTGGACGCCGGCGATGTGGGTCGAATGGGGGAATCCCCACAGACCAATCCACCAGTGCCGTTATCCTGGACGCGGAGCGCCCCGGCAAAGGCAATTGGCCGTCTGCGGCGCCAAAGCGTATAGTTGTGTCGTCTTGAATGCTGGACGGGAGGTCGTTAACTCATGCCGGCTGATCGCCTCGAGCGCAGGCTGGCTGCTGTCCTTTGCCTTGACATGGTCGGCTACTCGCTGCTGATGGAGGCGGACGAGGAGGGGACGATTGCGCGGCAGAAGGCGCATCGCACCGAGGTTATCGACCCGAAAATCGCCGCGCATTCCGGTCGCATCGTCAAGTCGACCGGCGATGGTTTGCTGGTGGAGTTTGCCAGCGTCGTGGACGCCGTAGGCTGCGCGGTCGATATCCAGGCGAGCCTCGCAGAATTCGAGGCGAACTCCCTACACAAAGAACAGATCAAATACCGTGTCGGAATCAATCTGGGCGACGTCGTCGTCGAAGGCAGCGAGATCTATGGCGATGGTGTGAACATTGCGGTTCGATTGGAATCTTTCGCCGATCCCGGCGGTATCTGCATTTCCGAACTGGTCCATTCTCAGATCGTCGGCAAGATCGGCGTTAAGTTCTCCGGCGGCCAAGACTGCATTCTGAAAAACATCACCCGGCCGGTGCAAGTCTGGCGCTGGCCGGGAAGCCCTCAAAGCGGCCCGCCCATCAGGCGGCGCGCTGCGCGGCCGGCTATGCAGAGGCCCGGACACCGGATCAGAAACGTTGTCAACGTGCGCCCCTTGGACGTCAGCGCCGTCTTCAAGGGACGCCAGCGCGAAACGAAGGCCCTGCGGGACTATCTCGCCGATCCCTTGGTCCACATGGTCAGCATCTTGGGTCGGGGCGGGATGGGCAAGACGGCGCTCGCGACGCGGGTTCTGGCCGATCTCGAAAGCGGCCAACTCAATGGCTCAGCCGTCCAGGGCATCGTCTACCTCGCGGCGAAAAGCATGCGGATTACGCTGGAGCGCCTCTATGCGGACGTCGGGCGGATGTTCGACGACAAGACGGCCGAGGCCTTGAGACTGAGGTGGGGCAATCCGGTCATGTCTCTGAGGGCGAAAGCAGAGTATCTCATCGAGACGATGACGAACGGCCTCTACATCATCCTGCTGGACAATCTGGAAGACGAGCTCGAAGCGGATGGAACGATCGAAGACGAAGGCCTTCGGATATTCGTCGAACAGGCCCTGATCGAACCGAGCGGTGTCCGCCTCGTCGTCACCTCGCGCCAGAAGGTCAGGCTCCCGCCTGCGGCCTTGCGGTTCACTAGGGCGATTTCTCTCGAGGGCGGTCTTGCGCAGCAGGAAGCGATCGCCCTGCTGAAGGAATTGGACCCCCAGGGCACGCTCGGCATTCGGGATGCACCACGGCAGCTCTTGCGCCGGGCCAGCCAGCTGACACGCGGTATTCCCAGGGCCTTAGAGCTTCTGGCCGGT
>JAAUXY010017957.1_pt1 | contig 16056 bp, 12 predicted proteins | sample 7278121 | NCBI WGS metagenome assembly JAAUXY01 (sample SAMN14350117, study PRJNA611818) | marine sediment metagenome | isolation source: surface marine sediment (1.8m) | place: French Polynesia: Moorea | collected 2018-08 | reverse complement strand
GCCAACTCCCTGCGCCTTGCGCTCACCGGCCAGCTCGGCCCAGAGGCGCTATCCAGCCCCGAGATGAAGGAGACCCTGGCGCTCTGCGTCTCCTGCAAGGCCTGCAAGCGGGAGTGCCCGACCGGCGTCGACATGGCCCGGATGAAGCTCGAGGTCCTGGCGCAGCAACGCCGGAGCGAGGCGCCGAGCCCGCGCGAACGGCTGATCGCCTACCTGCCCCGCTATGCCCCCTGGGCCGCCCGCCTGTCGCCGCTCATGAACCTGCGCGACCGGCTGCCGGGTGCCGCCGCCTTGAGCGAGCGGCTGCTCGGGCTCTCCGCCCGGCGGCCCCTGCCCCGCTGGCGGCGCGACGCCTTCCGCGCCTCCGAGGCCGAAGCGGGAGCGCCGAAGGAGGGCAGAGAGGTCCTGCTTTTCGCCGACACCTTCAACACCTACTTCGAGCCCGAGAACGCCCGGGCCGCCCTCAGGCTCCTTCAGGCCGGCGGCTATCGGGTCGAGGTCCCCCGCCCCGCGGCCGGCGGTCGGCCGCTGTGCTGCGGGCGGACCTTCCTCGCCGCCGGCCTGGTCGAAGAGGCCAAGGCCGAGGCCCGTCGTCTGATCAAAGCGATGCTGCCCGACGCCCTGGCCGGCAAGCCGATCCTCGGGCTGGAGCCGTCCTGCCTCTTCACCCTGAAGGACGAGATCCCGGCGCTGCTGCCGGGGGACGAGGCCGCGGCGGTGGCCGCCGCGGCAAGCCTCCTGGAGACCTTTCTGGTCAAGGAGCAGGACGCCGGACGCCTGCGTCTGCCGCTGCGCGATCAGGGTCGGAAACAGGCCCTGCTCCACGGCCACTGTCACCAGAAGGCCTTCGCCGTGATGACCGACGTGGAACGCTGCCTGAAGCTGGTGCCCGGGCTGGAGGTAACGCCCATAGCCTCGAGTTGCTGCGGCATGGCCGGGTCCTTCGGCTACGAGGCCGAGCACTTCGAGGCCTCCCGGCGAATGGCCGAGCTGAGCCTGCTGCCGGCCGTGCGCCGCGCCGGCCCGGGGGAGATCGTCGTCGCCGACGGCACCAGCTGCCGGCAGCAGATCCGCGACGGCAGCGGCCGCGGCGCGCTGCACGCGGCGCAAGTCCTGGCGGCGGCCCTGGAGACCGAGCAGGAGCGCGATCATGGCACGCGGTAGCGGCTCGCCACGGCAAGGCACGACCACGACGCCCGGGCACGCCGAGCGGATCGAGCGCCGCAGCCTGCACGACGAGGTCGTCGGCCGGCTGCGCGACATGATCCTGAAGGGAGAGCTGCGGCCCGGAGAGCGGATCCCGGAGCGCGTGCTCTGCGAGCGCTTCGGGATCTCGCGGACGCCGCTGCGCGAGGCGCTCAAGGTCCTGGCCACGGAAGGGCTCATCGACCTGCTGCCGAACCGCGGCGCCGCCGTCTCGCGGATCAGCGCGGCGGGCCTGCGCGAGGCCTTCCAGGTGATGGGCGCCCTGGAAGCGCTGGGCGGTGAGCTGGCCTGCGCCCGCATCACCGATGCCGAGGTCGCAGCGATCCGACGACTGCACGAGCGCATGGTCGGGCATCACCGGGCCGGGCGGCTCAACGACTACTTCGCCCTGAACCAGGCGATCCACGAGGCGATCCTGGCGGCGGCGGACAACCAGATGCTGGCCGAGCTCTATGGTCGCCTGCGCGGCCAGGTCCAACGCGCCCGCTTCGCGGCCAATCTCTCCGAGAGCCGCTGGCGTCAGGCCGTGGCCGAGCACGAGGAGATGATGGCCGCCCTGGATGCCCGAGACGCCGAAAAGCTCGGCCGGATCTTGAAACGTCACCTGAGAAACAAGTTCGAAACCTTGCTCGACGTGGTCGCCGAGGATCGGGATCAAGCGGCCGAATAGCCGAGCCCATCCTGATTCAAAACCGCAATGTTCTTGTCACGCTAACGTTGCTTGATGCTGCGGCCAAAACGCATAGCTTAGCCGGCACGCCAAATGTTCAAACGAGGGAGGACTAGGTTACGCCATGCCTAGCCAACACAGGTCTGTACGTTTTGTCGTCGAAATCGAAGGCCGGGGCGTCGGAGTGCTTGTCGCGCAGAGAACGGGCTACAAGTACTTCGCCGCCGACCACAGTACGGCGCGGCTCGACGGCCGAAGCTTCGCCACGCCCTCGCAGGCCCAGAACGCGGTTTCGGCGCTCTGCCGGCCGCAGGATCCCGACCAGAGGCAACGCACCCGCCACGGCTGAAACAGCCGTGACTTGCGGCGGAGAACGAGGCGGAAGATCCGGGCAGAGACCGTCGGAATCAGGCCTCTCGCGCTTCGCCGGTCAAGTCGATGCCCGGCTCGAGGCTTTCGAGAGACTCAAGTAGCGTTCGGTAGTTGTTGAGATCCCACTCTTCCCGTTCCGCGTCGAGGTTTTCCCAGAGCCGCCGGACCTTCACGGCAAGTCCGGCCGGTGTCCTCGCGTTAGTTTGACTAATTTCCAACTCAAGAGCGTCGAGCCGGCGGCCAAGTTCTTCGATATCGCGGTCGTCGCGGCTAGAAGAAACGGCCTTCTGCAAGGCCTTGAGTTCAACTTCCATCTCCAACAATGGCTCGGCGTTAGTACAGCGGCGTGCCATTTTGCCCCCTGGTCAGCCCTGACCTCTAAAAAAAGGAAATAATTCTTTGCGGTCCTTACTACAAAGCTATAAGTTGCAGTTCTGAACGAAAATCAGGTCCAATCCGTTCAGCACTGCGGGAAAACCCTAACTCGACTCAAGGACTAATTAGACTCGAGATAGGTCGAAAGCTGCACCAGTTCGGCCAAGGAGCCGACGGCCATCTTGTCCATGACCTTGGCCCGATGGGCCTCGACCGTCTTGGGGCTAATGTCGAGGGCGCGGGCGACCTCTTTATTGGAACGGCCGGCGACGATCAACTCGAAGACCTCGCGCTCCCGCGGCGTGAGCCGCTCGACCCGCCAGGTGACCTCACGGCGGATCTCCTTCTCGCGGCGCATCTTGGCATCGCGTTCGATGCAGAGCTGGATCCGATCAAGCATCGCCTGGTCGTTGTAGGGCTTCTCGATGAAATCGACCGCGCCCCGCTTCATCGCCCGCACCGCCGTGGGGACGTCGCCGTAAGCGGTCACCACGATGATCGGGATCGAGATGCCGTCGTTGGCCAGCTTCTCCTGGAGTTCGATCCCGCTCATGCCGGGCATCCGCACGTCGACGACCAGACAGCCTGCATCGGCCGGATCGTAGTCGCGGATGAAGTCTTGCGCGCAGGAGAAGGTCTGCACCTTGAGGCCGATGGAGCCGACCAACCACTTGAAGGACTGGCGGACCGCGGGGTCGTCGTCGACGACGAAGACTGTCGGCTCAGGCAGCATCTTGCATGGCCTCGTCGGCGCTTGGCAGCAGGAAGGAGACTTTGGTTCCGGCCCTGCGGCCCTTTTTCATGCTGATGCGCCCGCCGAGGGCCGAAATGATCGAGCGACAGATCGCCAGTCCCATGCCCATGCCGTCCTTCTTTGTGGATACGAAAGGTTCGAAGTAGGTCTCGCCGTTGGTCGCGGTGAAGCCGCGCCCGCTGTCGCTGACCGAGACCATGACCCGGCCGCCGGCCCGCCTCGAGGTCGCGATCCGCAGACGGCGCTCCGGAGCGGGTACGTCCTGCATCGCCTCGATGGCGTTCTTGACGACATTCAGGACGACCTGCTCGATCCCGATCTCGGCGGCGTGAACCTGTGGCAGATCGGCTGAGAGCTGCAGCTTGAAGTCGATGCGGTTGCGCCGAAGCTCCTCCTTCAGAAGGGCCATGACGCTGCGGATCGCGGCGTTGATGTCGACCATGCCCTTGGAGACCTCGCCTTCCGCGACGAAGCTGCCGATGTGGCGCAGGACGTCCCCGGCGCGCTGGGCCTGATCGCGGATCGTCGCCAGGATCTCGACCAGCTCGGCCTGGCTCATGCGGTCGGCCTCCAGCCGGCGCAGTGAGCCGGCACAATAGTTCACCACCGCGGTCAGCGGCTGGTTGAGCTCGTGGGCCAGGGCCGCCGCCATCTCGCCCATGGTGCTGCGCCGCTGGACCATGGCCAGATCGGCCTCGTGCTGGCGAATCGATTCCTCCGCCCGCTTCAGGCGGGAGATGTCGGTCCGGATGCTGACGATGCCGCCCTCCTTGGTCCGGATCTCGTTGACCTGAAGCCAGCGGCCGTCACTCAGCCTCTGCTCGAAGGGGCCCTGCGGATCGCGGTGCTGGCTGATGCGCTCCTGCAGCCAGTCCTCCTCGCGGCCGCGGGCATCGCCGATCTTGCCGGTCGACAGAGCCCAGCGGAGCTGGTCGCTGAAATGGGTCTTCGGCTTCAGCAGCTCCGGGGTCAAATCATAGAACTCGTTGAACTTGCTGTTGCACAGCACCAGCTGGTCGTCGGCGTCGTAGAGCACGAAGCCATCGTTCAGCGACTCGATCGCGTCCAGAAGGCGCTGCTGGGACTTGGCGAGCTTGGCCCGGCTCTCCCGCAGCTCCTCCTCGGTCCGCTTGCGGTCGGTGATGTCGACCACGGCGACCTGGGACACCGGCTCGCCGTACCACTCGGCGCGCTTGGCAAAATGGTGCAGGGTGATGATGCTGCCGTCCTTGCGCAGTGCGTCGACCTCGTAGGAAGTCGGCGCCGCATCGCCGCGGATCCGCGCCTCGGAATACTGCCGGATCCGCTCCCGCTCGTAGGGCGCGTAGGCCAGCTGCGGCGGGTCCAGGGCGTAGATCTCCTCCGGGGAATAGCCCAGCATGTCGGCATAAGCCTGATTGGCGAAGATGAACTCCTCGCCCTTGAAGATGAACATGCCCTGCTCGGAGCCCTCGACCACGTTGCGGAAGTGCTGCTCGCTGATCCGCAGGGCCTCTTCGGTCAGCTTGCGGTCGGTGATGTCGTGGGCCAGCGTGATCATGCCGCCGTCCGGCAGCAGATAGTCGCTGACCTCCGACCAGCGCGAGCCAGTGTGCCGGAACTCGAAGCCTTCTGCCGGACAGGTCCGGCGGATCAGGCGTTGCCGGGCCCAGAGCTCGGCATCCTCCTGCGAGGCGCCTATGCTCCGATTGTCCACGGCCGCCCAGACCAGTTGATCGAACCGGATCCCCGGGCGCACGTCGACGCCCAGCGCCTCGTAGCACTCCCGGTATTCCTTGTTGCAAATGACCAGGCGATCGGACTCGTCGAAGAGAGCGAAGCCGGCAGGAATCGCCTCGATCGACTTGGCCAGGCGGACCTCGGCCTGCTGGCGCTGCCGCTCGGCCACCACCTCCGCCGTGATGTCGGTGCCGACACCGCGGTAGCCGAGGAACTGCCCGGCGTCGCCGAAGAGGGGCCGGCCCGAGACCCTGAAGTGGCGCAGCGAACCGTTCCGCTGCCGGATGCTGTAGACGAAGTTCCGGATCTCCTTGTGCTTGTCCAGGTGCTCAAGGTGACGCTTCAGGACGCCGGCGTCGGTCTCGGTCAAGTCCAGGTCGCGATGGTCCTTGCCGATCAGGTCCTTGGCCTGGAGTTTGGCTGCCGTCTCGGTCCGCTGCGATACGAAGGTAAAACGCAGATCGGCGTCAGTCTCCCAGAACCAGTCGGAGGCGGCGTAGGCGAAGTCTCGCAGCCTCTGCTCCGAGCGGCGCACCGCCTGCTCTGCCTCTTCCTGCTGCTCGACCTGCAGGGTGATGTCGGTGGCCGTGCCGCGGTAGCCGGCGAAGCTGCCGTCGGCGGCGTAGACCGGCTTGCCGCTGACGCTCCAGTGCCGGGTCACGCCGTCGCGGCCGGTCAGGGGGTGTCGGAAGTCGCGAAAGGGCCGCCGGTTGACGAGATCGTCGCGGTGCTGGCGCCAGCTCTCGTCACCTTCCGGGTCGCCGTTGTAGACCTCCCAGCGGGTCTTGCCGATCAGCTCCTGGACGAAGGGCGCGCGCTGCTTCTCGGTCGATTCCCGGGCCCAGACATAACGAAGGTCCTGGTCCATTTCCCAGTAGCGGTCGGAGGAGGCCTCCACGAGGTCGCGGAAACGCGCCTCGTTCTGTGCGGCCAGATCGAAACGGGCGCGCATTTCCTGGAGGATCCGCCCGAGGCAGAACACGCTGCCCAGGAGGATCAGGCTGATCGCGAGGCAGAGGACGTCGGCCCGAATCCCCATCTCGCCCAGAAACGCGACCGGCCGCCCCCCCAGGCCGACAAAGACCTGCTCGAGCGCCAGGCCGGCCATGGCCAGGACGAAGAGCCACAGCCGCGGGTCTTTGAAGCGCCGGGCCAGATGTATTGCCCAGACCAGGGCCAGCGCCCGAACAGCAATGGAAATCAGTATGATACCACTCATCTTCGACCTCTCGACCTGCCCTGCGCGTGGCCGCGGTGGTATCGGCCTGCGCCGGGCTCCTGCAGCCCCTGGCGCATTATGGCATAACCCAAGCGCCCTTCGGAATGCGGAGTCTCAGGGATATACACCGAACAAGGGCTGGATCTACGGAGGACCCGAGACCGCCGGAAGCCGCCGCCTTGGCAGACCTCGAGCGGTGGCCGGAGCGGCCAGGAAAGGAGCCGGCGTCTCCGGCCAGGCTCTTGCGGATTGGTCTGGCGGGCCGTGGCCCCCGGCGGCGGCCGGGCCAGCGTCCAGAGCGAGGCGGAACAAGCCTCTGCGAGAGGCCCGCCAAGCCCACAGGCCAGGTCCTTGAAGGAGGAAGCACAGGCTTGGCGTCCCCAACGGGAATCGAACCCGTGTCTCCACCTTGAAAGGGTGGTGTCCTGGACCTCTAGACGATGGGGACGTCGGGGAGGCAGATAGCCGATGGCCCTCGGCAAATCAAGCCCGTTGCGGCGATTCTTCGCCTAGCGGCCGCCCAGCGGCGCCGGCCTTTCGGCCTGGACCAGCCGTTCCTCCAGGGCCGGGTCCAGGGCGGCCAACGGGACCCCGGAGATCTCCTGGATCAGCTTGCGCAGGATCGCCTCCTGGAAGTCCTGGAAGTCCTCGGCGGTGACCAGGAAGGCCCCGGTTCCGCCGATCACGTTGTAGAGGTAGTAGCGGTCGACCAGAAAGTCCTCGTTGAGGATGGCGAGGCCGTTGATCGTGAAGCCCGCCGCCACCGCCTTGTCCCGCTCGTCCTCAGGCTGGTTGCCCTGGTTGGCCCGACCGTCGCCGGAGATGTCCACGACCCTGCGCCGGCCGGCATAGTCGTTGCGGTCGATCAGTCGGGTCGCGAACGACATGGCGCCGCCGATCGCGGTGCCGCCGCCGATCACGAAGCGCGGCGTCGCGTCGATCTCCTCGGCGAAGGCCTCGGCGCTTTCCGCGTCCGTCAAGTGCATCCAGTCGATGGCCAGGAACTGGCGCCGGTTGTCGGACCACTGGACCAGCGAGACCGCGATCCCAAGATCGCCGGCCGCCTCGATCGCGGCGACCACCGCCGAGTGCCGGAAGGCGTTGGCGATGCCCTGCATCTGCAGATCGAACTCTTCCGCGGTCACGCTGGAGGAGGAATCGACGGCGAGAACCAACTCAAGATCGACCGATGTGCCCTGCCCGCGCGCCGGAACCGAAAGGACCAGAACCAGAGAGAAAACCAGGAGACAAAGCTTGCGCAAAGCTTGGCTGGGCTCTCGGATCATTGGCCAAGTCTAGCCGGAAGCCTCTGCCGCGTCCTCAACAATCAACTGCACGGCGTCGTTGCCGCGCCAGCGGTCGCGGCGCAGCTTGCCGGCAACGTGCAGCGGCATGCCGCGGGCGTTGAGCAGCGCGACGCCGAGGGGACGATCGAGCGCGCGGAAGGCGATGGCCTTGAGCCGCCCGCCCTCCGCCGCCGACAGCTCGAAGCGGACGTGGTCCTCGCCGACCACGCGGGCATGATGGACCCGGGCATCGGCCAGGGCGAAGCGCGGCTCCTCGTTGCCGGGGCCGAAGGGCGCCACCTGCTCGAGCTGCCCGAGCAGCGCCGTGGTCGCCGCTGCCGGCCGCAGGCTGCCATCGATGCCCAGGCTGGGCCGATAGCCGATCGCCTGAAGGCGCGTCCGGACGCGGGCCTCCAGGAAGCCGCGCAGCGCCTCCAGCTCGCCCTCGGCGACCGTCAGCCCGGCCGCCTGGGGATGGCCGCCGCCGTCGATCAGGTGGCCGGCCTGCCGCGCCGCCAGCACCATGGCGCCGAGGTCGAGGCCGGACACCGAGCGGCCCGAGCCCTTGCCCCGCCCCGCCTCGAGGGCGACGACCACGGCCGGCAGGTTGTAGCGCTCGCGCAGGCGGCTGGCGACGATGCCGATCACCCCGGGGTGCCAGCCCTCGGCGGCGACGAAGACCAGGGCATCCGGCGCCGGAGCCCGGGCTTCGACCTGGGCGATGGCCTGCTCCAGGATGGCCTGCTCGATCTCCCGCCGCTCGCTGTTGTAGCCGTCGAGCTCCCGCGCCAGGGTCAGGGCCTCCTCCCGGTCGCGGCACGCCATGAGCCGGGCGCCCAGCCCGGCCCGGCCGACCCGGCCGCCGGCGTTGATCCGCGGCCCTAGCAGGAAGCCGGCGTGGTAGACGCCCGGCGCCTCGTCGACCCCGGCGACATCGCAGAGCGCGGTCAGGCCCGGGTTGCCGCGGCGGCCAAGCACCTTCAGGCCCTGGGCGACCAGGGCCCGGTTCAGCCCGGCCAGGGGCATGACGTCGCAGACCGTGCCCAGGGCGACCAGGTCGAGCCAGTCCATCAGGTTGGGCGCGGTCAGGCCCTGGCGGGCGTACCAGCCGCCGTCGCGCAGGGCTCGGTTGAGCCCGACCAGAAGCAGGAAGGTCACCCCGACCGCGGCCAGCGGGCCGCAGTCCGTGGTCTGGTCCAGGCGCTGCGGATTGACCACCGCGACTGCCGGCGGCAGGCGCGCCTCGGCGGCGTGATGGTCGACGACGATCACCTCCAGGCCCTCCGCGGCCGCCGCCTCGAGGGCCGCGTAGGCCGTGGTGCCGCAGTCCAGGGTCAGGACCAGGGAGGCGCCCTGCGCCTTCAGCCGGCGCAGCGCCGGGGCATTGGGGCCGTAGCCCTCGGCGAGGCGGTCGGGCACGTAGACTTGCAGTTCGCGGCCGATGGCCCGGAAGAAGAGCTGCAGCAGGGCGGCCGCACTGCCGCCGTCGACGTCGTAGTCGGCAAAGGCGGCGACGGTCTCGCCCGCTTCGAGCGCCGCGACCAGGCGGGCCACTGCCCGGTCCAGGTCCAGGAAGCTGGAGGGGTCCGGCAGGTGGTCGCGCAGCCGCGGCTCCAGGAAGCGTCCGGCCTCCTCTGGCCCGACGCCGCGGGCGGCCAGGATGCGGCCGACGATCTCCGGCAGGCCCAGGCGCTGGGACAGGGTCAGGGCGCGGCGGTCGTCGTCGAGCCGGGCCCGCCAGCGCTTGCCGCAGACCGAGTCCTCGACGCCGAGGAAGGCGCGCGGCGGCGGGTCTTCGCGCTTGGGCTCGGCCACCGGAGTCAGACTCCCAGGGAGTCGTACCAGGTCTTGCGCTCGAAGTTGTGCACCGCCTCGACGGTCCGCACGGTGCCCGACTTGGAGCGCATGACGATGGAATGGGTCGAGGCACCGCCGTGGAAGCGCCGGACGCCCTTCAGCATGGTGCCGTCGGTCACCCCGGTCGCGGCGAACATGACGTTGCCGCTCGCCAGCTCGAGCAGGCCGTACTTGCGCTCGTAGTCGGTGATGCCCCAGCGCTGCGCCCGGCCGCGCTCGTCCTCGTTGCGGAACACCAGGCGGCCTTGCATCTGCCCGCCGATGCAGCGCAGCGCCGCGGCCGCCAGCACACCTTCTGGCGCGCCGCCGACGCCCAGGTACATGTCGACGCCGCTGTCCCGGACGCTGGTCGCGATCACGCCCGAGACGTCGCCGTCGGAGATCAGCATGATCCGGGCCCCGGCCTCGCGGATCCTGGCGATGGCCTCGTTGTGGCGCGGCCGGTCGAGGACGCAGACCACCAGGTCCGAGAGGTCGACCCGCTTCGCCTTGGCGAGCTCGGCCAGGTTCCTGCCGGGATCCTCGTCGAGGTCGACCACGTCGTCCGGCAGGCCGCCGCCGACGGCGATCTTGCTCATGTAGACGTCGGGGGCGTTGAGGAAGCCGCCGGCCTCGGCCATGGCGATCACCGCCAGGGCGTTCTGGCCGCCCTTTGCGGTTATGGTGGTGCCCTCGAGCGGATCCAGCGCGATGTCGATCGGCGGGCCGCCGGCGCCGACCTTCTCGCCGATGTAGAGCATCGGTGCCTCGTCGCGCTCGCCCTCGCCGATCACCACCGTGCCGTCGATCTGCATGGTGCTGAGGGCCTGGCGCATGGCATTGACCGCGGCCTGGTCGGCCGCCTTCTCGTCGCCCCGCCCCATCAGGCGCGAGGCGGCCAGGGCCGCGGCCTCGGTGACCCGAACCACCTCCAGCGCCAGATTGCGTTCCATGATCGCGTCGTCGGGGACTGCTTCTTCTGGCATCCTCGGCTCTCCCTTGCGCGCCCTTCGCTGCGGCGCTTGCCTCCGTGACTCCTGCCGGATTCCCCCTCCGCTCACAAGCCTCGATCAGGGGACTCCGGTCACAAGGCCTCGATCCGGATCAGGCGCGGCGCCTCGACCACCGTCTCGAGCTGGCCGATGCGGGCCAGGGCGCGGCGCAGGCCCGCCTCCTGGGTCTCGTGCGTGGTCAGGACCACCGGCACCGCCTCGTGCGGGTCCCGGCCCCGCTGCACCAGGGATTCGACGGAGATCGCCTCGTCGCGCAGGGCCGCCGAGACGTCGGCGATGACTCCGGGCCGGTCGACGCACATCAGGCGGATGTAGTAGCAACCGACGTGCTGCACCATCGGCTGGGCCGGCAGGGCGGCGAGCCGGTCCGCCGGGATCCCGAAGGCCGGCAAACGCAGGCCGCGGGCCAGGTCGGCCAGGTCCCCGACCACCGCCGAGGCGGTCGGCCCGGCGCCGGCGCCGCGACCCTCGGCGACGATGCTGTCGACGAAGTCGCCCTCGGCGACGACGGCGTTGAAGACGCCCTCGACGCTGGCGATCGGCGTCTCCTTGGCGACCATGCAGGGGTGGACCCGCTGCTCGACCTTGCCGTCGATGCAGCGCGCCAGGCCGAGCAGCTTGATCCGGTAGCCGAGCTGCTCTGCGAAGTCGATGTCGGTGCTGGTGACGTTGCGGATGCCCTCGACGTAGACGCCGTTCAGATCGACCTCGCAGCCGTAGGCCAAGGCAGTCAGGATCGCCAGCTTGTGCGCGGCGTCGACGCCGTCGATGTCGAAGCCGGGGTCCGCTTCGGCGTAGCCGAGCTCCTGCGCCTCCTTGAGCACGCCGTCGAAGTCGCGGCCGGTCTCGCGCATGGTGGTCAGGATGTAGTTGCAGGTCCCGTTCAGGATGCCGTAGATGCGATCGATCCGATTGGCCGCCAGGCCTTCGCGCAGGGTCTTGATGATAGGTATGCCGCCGGCGACCGCCGCCTCGTAGGCCAGCCCGGCCGAAGCGGCCTCGGCCCTGGCGGCCAGCGCGCTGCCGTGATGCGCCAGCAGGGCTTTGTTGGCGGTCACGACGTCGCGGCCCCGGTCAAGCGCCGCCTCGACCACCGCCTTGGCCGAGCCGTCGGCGCCGCCGATCAGCTCGACGACCACGTCGACCTCCGGGGCCGCCGCCATGGCGACCGGATCGTCGAACCAGGTGATCTCTGAGATGTCGACGCCACGGTCCTTGCCCCGGTCCCGCGCCGAGACCGCGACGACCTCGAGGGCGCGGCCGCAGCGCGCGGCGATCGGCTCGGCGTTGGCCTTCAGCAAGGACAGGACGCCGGCACCGACGGTCCCGAGACCGGCGACCGCGATTCTGAGCGGCTCGCTCACGAGGCCAGCTTCCGGGGGTCTCCCGCTTCGGAAGCCGACCCGGCCGCCTTCAGGAAGGCCTTGATGTTGCGCAGCGCCTGCCGGGTGCGCTGCTCGTTCTCGACCAGCGCCAGGCGGACGTAGCCCTCGCCGTGCTCGCCGAAGCCGACGCCGGGCGAGACTGCGACCTTTGCCTCCTTGAGAAGGAGCTTGGAAAAGACCAGCGAACCGGCCTCCTCAAAGGCCGCGGGCAGGGGCGCCCAGGCAAACATGGTCGCCGGCGGGCAGGGCACCTGCCAGCCGGCAGCGGCCAGCCCGGCGATCAAGACGTCGCGCCGCGACTTGTAGCGCCGGCGCATCTCCTCGACGCAGTCCTGCGGCCCGTTGAGCGCGGCCGTCGCCGCCACCTGGACCGGGGTGAAGGCACCGTAGTCGACATAGGACTTCACCCGCGCCAGGGCGGCGATCAGCTTGGAGTTGCCGCTGCAGAAGCCGACCCGCCAGCCGGGCATGGAATAGGTCTTGCTGAGCGAGGTGAACTCGACCGCGATTTCGCGCGCGCCGGGCACCTGCAGGATCGAAGGCGGCGGCGTCCCGTCGAAGTAGACCTCGGCATAGGCCAGGTCCGAGATGATGTAGATGCCGTGATGGCGGCAGAAGTCGACGACCGCCTCATAGAAGTCGAGCCCGACCACCTCGGCGGTGGGATTGGCCGGGTAGTTGAGGACCACGGCCAGCGGCTTGGGGATCGAGTGCCGGACCGCCCGCTCCAGTTGCGCCATCACGTCGAAGTCCGGGCCGACCGGCAGATGGCGGATCGCGCCGCCGGCGATGATGAAGCCGAAGGCATGGATCGGATAGCTAGGATTGGGCACCAGGACGATGTCGCCCGGGCTGGTGATCGCCTGCGCCAGGTTGGCCAGGCCCTCCTTGGAGCCGAGGGTGACGATGGTCTCGCGCTCGGGATCCAGCTCGACTCCGAAGCGGCGGCCGTAGTAGGCGGCCACCGCCTTGCGCAGGCCCGGGATGCCGCGCGAGGTGGAATAGCGGTGCGCCCGCGGGTCGTTGATGGTCTCGACCAGCTTGGCGATCACGTGGGGCGGCGGCGGCTGGTCCGGGTTGCCCATGCCGAAGTCGATGATGTCCTCGCCCCGCGCCCGGGCCTCGGCCTTGAGGGCGTTGACCTCGGCGAAGACGTAGGGCGGCAGGCGCTTGATCCGGTGAAATTCCTGTTCCATCTCGGACGAGGTCTGTTTCCTGCGGCGCGGGCCGCCGGCGGCGGCGCGGTGATACTAGGGCATTATCCGCTCAGATGGAATCGCTTCGCGATCCATCTGGCCGGATGAAATGCCCTATCTTCAGAGTGATAGCGCAGGTCCCGATCAGACGCCTTCGCGTCTGGCCGGGAAGTGCGCCAGCACCGCCGAAGCCGGGATGCAGCAGCCGACTTGCGCCCCGAGCACGGCCCTCTCTCAAGACGACAAATCAAAGGCTTATCATCGCCGCTTCACCGCCTGCCGGAAGCCCGGCAAGGCCCGGCGGTCTCAGCTCCAGCCGACGCAGTACGGCTCGGGACGCAGGTCGTCGCCGCTATCCTCCGCACCGGGCGCCGGGAAACGCTGCTTGAAGGTGAAGGCCTCGGGCGTCGGCCCCTGTGCGCGCAGACGCTCCAGCCGCTCCAGCGCCGCCTCGACGGTCGGGATCTCGCCCGCCGGCAGCCACCACAGCACCTGGTAGGCCTCGGCCGGCCGCGCAAACCACTGGCGCCGCTGCGCCATGATCCCCGTGTGCGCGGAGCGGTAGACGAAGTCGAACAGGGCCTCCGGGCTTTCCCAGACCGACAGGTTGACGATAAAGCGCGGATCCTCGGTGGCCTGGATTCCGGTCGCGTCGCCGGCCTCGTCCTTGAGCCGCCAGAGGAAGCCGGGGCTGGCCTCGGCCAGTGCGTTGATGCGCTCGAGGTTGTCGACGAAACCCTTCATTCGGGGATCCTCGAGATCATGGAGGATGGTTCCGACGTTCAGCTGGGCAAGATGGTGGCTCATCGCGTCTCCTCTTTCGCGGGCTTGGACAGGCGTCTAGCCGCCGTTGTTGTTGCCGAGTTCCTGGAAGATCTCGACCCGCCGGTTCCCGGCCGCGCCTTCGGGCGTGCTCTGACCGTAGACCGGATCCCGGTCGGTGAGCGCTTCGACAAGCAGGCGATCCGCCGCGACGCCGAGACGCTCCAGCGCCTCGGCGACCCCGCGGGCGCGTTCCAGGGAAATCTGGAAGTTCGTCAGGCGCCGCTCCAGGTCCGGGACGCCGGCCACCTCCTCGCTGGAGTGCCCGACGACGTGCAGCCGCCCGCCGCGGGTTCGGAACAACTCGGCCACCGCGCGCAGTACCTCCTGGTCCTGGGTGTCGAGGAGGGCCGAGGCTTGGGCGAAGTAGATGTCGGCGATATGCTCTCGCGCCGCGCCTCCTGGCGCGCCCGCGGAGCGGGGCCCGGCGGAGCGACCTGCAGCGCTGCGATCGGCCTCGAGAGCGGCCATGGCCGCCGATCTCTCCGCGCGCGAGGTGACCGGCGGCGGCGCGTTGGGGACCGTGGCAAGGTTCGGGAACGCCGCCTCGCCGAGCTCGGCCCGGGCGTCGGTGACCTTCTGCGGCCTGGGGATCGTGCCGCTCAAGCGGTCCGAGGCGCTGACCCCCTCGCTCGCCTCGCAGGCGGCGAGCGCCACCCCGAGGCCGCTCACCAGGAGAAGCCCTAACCATCGCCCTGCCGTCAGACCCGCCGGCGTCGCCCGCAGCTTGTTCTGCCGCATCCTGCGTATGTCTCCTCTTTACCTGCGCGCTCGGTTACAATAGGCAACGGGTTGGACGGCGCTGGCCGCTCCATTTATGTTGCAGTGCAACATGGACAAGGCTATACAGCGCGAGGCAGAATCGCGGTCGGCCAAACGAAAAACGCACAACGGCGACTGGCAAAACCATAAGGAAAGCGACATGGGCGAGCAACGGGGTCCGGAGTTCAACATGCCCGATCCGGTCGAACTCTCCAAGGCCTTGGGGAGCATCGCGGATCGGAGCCAGAAGATCGTCACAGAGTTCCTGGAGCGGCAGGGAACCAACGGCGCGATCGGGCCGATGGATCCGCTCAACATCGGCAACGCCTTCCTCGAGATGACGGCGAAGATGATGACCGATCCGGCCAAGCTGGTGCAGGCGCAGATGAACCTTTGGCAGGACTACCTGCGGCTCTGGCAGACCACGACCCAGCGCATCATGGGCGCCGCCGCCGAGCCCATCGCCGAGCCCGAGCACGCCGACCGGCGCTTCAAGGACCCGGCCTGGGAGGACAACCAGCTCTTCGACTTCATTAAGCAGTCCTACCTGCTGAGCGCGCGCTGGATGCAGTCGACCGTGCGCGACGTCGACGGCCTCGACGAGAAGACCGCGCAGAAGGTCGACTTCTACACCCGGCAGTTCGTCGACGCCATGGCGCCCTCGAACTTCATCATGACCAACCCGGAGGTCCTGCGCGAGACCCTGGAGTCCGGCGGCGAGAACCTGGTCAAGGGCCTGGAGAACCTGCTCGAGGACCTGGAGCGCGGCAAGGGCCGGCTGCACATCAAGATGACCGACTACGACGCCTTCAAGATGGGCGAGAACATCGCCATCACGCCGGGCAAGGTGGTCTACCAGAACGACCTGATGCAGCTGATCCAGTACACGCCGACCACCGAGACGGTGCACAAGCGGCCGTTGCTGATCATCCCGCCCTGGATCAACAAGTTCTACATCCTGGATCTGCGCGAAAAGAACTCCTTCGTGAAGTGGGCGGTCGACCAGGGCCTGACGGTCTTCGTGATCTCCTGGGTCAACCCGGACGAGGAACTGGCCGCGAAGACCTTCGAGGACTACATGCACGAGGGCCCGCTGGCGGCGCTCGACGCGGTTGCGCAGGCGACCGGGGAGAAGGACGCCAACGTCATCGGCTATTGCCTGGGCGGCACCCTGCTGGCCGCGACCCTGGCCTACATGGCGGTCAAGGCCGACAAGCGGGTCAAGAGCGCGACCTTCTTCACCACCATGACCGACTTCACCGAGGCGGGCGAGCTAGGGGTCTTCATCGACGAAGAGCAGCTCGCCTCGCTCGAGGAGCGGATGAGCGAGCGCGGCTACCTGGAAGGCGCCGAGATGGCGACGACCTTCAACATGCTGCGCGCCAACGACCTGATCTGGTCCTTCGTGGTCAACAACTACCTGCTGGGCAAGGACCCCTTC
>JAAUXY010072807.1_pt1 | contig 16063 bp, 12 predicted proteins | sample 7278121 | NCBI WGS metagenome assembly JAAUXY01 (sample SAMN14350117, study PRJNA611818) | marine sediment metagenome | isolation source: surface marine sediment (1.8m) | place: French Polynesia: Moorea | collected 2018-08 | reverse complement strand
GACCTGCGGTGGCCTGTTTCGCAGCAACAATACCGACACTCAAGGTTCGACCCAGGTCAGCGAACTGTGGCGTCGCTGCAATGAGCTGGCAATGACAGCGAGTGACCGGCTGGGCAACCCGGTCGATCCGACGACGCGCACGCTGAACTATTCCACGGACGAGGAGCTGCTGGCGGCGTTCCAGCAGGTCAACGGCGAAGAGGCCCAGGCCACATCAGATATTGCGCAGACTGCATCGTACGATCAGTTCAGCACGATCGGTGCGCGCCTGGCCGCATTGCGCGGCGCATCCTCTGCCTCGGTCACGTCCGTTGCGGCCAACGGCGCCGAATTCATGTACGGCGTCGGCGGTGGCGCCTCTGCTGACGAGGCCGCAATGCCGTTCAGCAAGTGGGGCTGGTTCATTCGCGGCAGCTTCACGACCGGCGAGAGAGATCCGACGGATCCCAACAGCTTTGCGGGCGAGGAGATTGGTTTCGACTACGACCAGTACGGCATCACGGTGGGCATCGATCGTCGCAGCGGCGCGTCGGTCTGGGGATTCGCGCTCGGGTACAACAGCTACGAGGTCGAGTTCAACGAGCGATCGGCCGATCCGTCGATTGCGACGCAGGTCGTGTCCGGTGGCAAGTACGAGAGCGATAGCGTTTCGGGAACCTTTTACTACGACGTCGCTTCGCAGAACAATATCTATTCCACAGTGCTGGCCGGATACGGCAGCCAATCCTTCGACATGCTCCGGAACTTCATCTACTTTTCGAATAATACGAACCAGTCGGCAACATTCGTTGTCGACCAGGAACGCGTCATGACGGCCAGCCCGGACGGCGAGTCGATCTCTGCGTCCTGGACGGTTGGCCGGATGTTCGATAATGGCGGCGTCGTATTCGATCCGTTCATCGGCATAACCTTCGACCGTGTCACGGTCGATCGATTTGCGGAGTCGGATTCCGGCAACGGCGGCACGAACGACAATGCGATGCAGCTGGAGTTCGACGAGCAGGACATCGATTCGCTGCGCAGCCGCCTCGGCTTTCAGCTGAGCAAAAACATCAACACGGACTTCGGTTCGGTCAGGCCGATCTTCGTTGCGGAATGGTTTCACGAGTTCGAGGACGACCCACGGGTGATCAAGACGCGTTATGCGCTCGAGCCGTCGCTTGTCGGCGAGGATCCGGTATTCCAGGACAATTTCGATAACTGCGCTTCGTGTTTCGAGCTAATCTCGGAAGAACCGGAGACGGATTACTTCGTCGTCGGTGTCGGGGTCGCGGCAACAACCGCTCGCGGTTTCCAGTCGTTCGTGATGCTGGAAAGCCTGCTCGGCCATGGCTACCTGACGGCTTACGCGCTGACGGTCGGTTTCCGCGGGCAGTTCTAGCGACACGGTCGACGAAAAATCAGCAACTTACGACGGCCTGTGCCGACTTATTCCATTGCGTTAGTCGTCCGCGCGCGCTCGTTCGCGTAGACTAGTCGCAAAACAACAAGCAGGCTCGTTACGAGCAAACTGAGCCGTTTTCGGATAAATGGGCGGTAAAACAACAACGTTTCTTGTTGCAGCCGCGTCAACGCTGCTGCCTGTGGCCGGCGCACCCGCGACCGGCGATCCCGGCTACGCGGAACCAACGGGTATCGTGGACTGCCTGCTGCCAGGTCCGCATAGACGTGTCGGCGGCGGCAGTTACCAGATGCCCGGTCGACCCATACGCACGATTGCATCCGAGTGCCGGATCCGGGGCGGTGACTACCTGCTGTTCGATCGCGCAAACTACGACACCTCCCTCCAGCACTGGATCACAGAGGCGGAGCGGGGCGACAAGAATGCGCCGGAGGCGATGCTCTACGTCGGCGAGATCTACGAGAAAGGGCTTGGCCGGGAGCCGGACTTCGCGAAGGCGGCACACTGGTATCAGCGGGCGGCTGAGGCCGGCAACACGACGGCGATGATCAGCCTCGCCCACCTGTACAAGACCGGCAGCGGCGTCGAGCTCGACCTCGTCAGGGCACAGGCGCTCTATTCCCAGGCGTTCGGCACCAACATCCCAATACCGCTGGACCCCACGTCCGTCAAAGGCGCCGATCAGCGCATCGAGACCCTGATAGCCGAAGTCGACGAAGTACGTCGGCAAAAGGTCGCCGTGCAGCTCGAGCTGGAAGCCGCCAACGAACAACTCGATGCGGCGCGTGCTGCGCTCGATAACGCAATGGCGGCTAACGGCGGCGATGCGGACCTCATCGGCGAGCTTAAGCAAAAGATCCGGGAACAGCAGTCCGAGATCGATGGCTACAATCGGCGGATCGCCGCAATGGAGGTGCAGGGCGACGAGCTGCGCGCGCTGCGGCATCAGCTCGAGAACGATCAGCTCGAAACCGAGCGGCTAAAGGAATTGCTGAGCCTTGCCGAGGCAGACGTTGCAGCAAGCAGGAAATCCGTCGCGACGCACGAGCAGGCGCTCAAGGACAAGGAGGCCGAGTTCTCGGAGCGGCTCGCAACGATGCAATCGGAGCAGGATCGCGAGCAGCTGCAGGCGAGCTCCCGGGAACTCGCCGTTCAGCGTGAGAAGATCGCCGGACTCGAAGCGGCACTGCAGGAAGCCGAGGAACAGAAAGCTCTCTTCCAGGCGCTTGCCAGCGACACGACTACGAATGCCGAGCGCATTGCGACGCTGAATGCACGAATCGCAATACTGGGACAGAAGGCAAATTCTCGCGAGGCCGAATTCGAAGCCATGCAGGAAAAGCTCCGGCAAACCGAGCGCGAGCTTGACGTGCAGGTTGCCGAAGGCCGCGAGGCGAGTGACGCGTCTGATACCGAGATTGCGGAACGCGACGCGGAGATCAAACGGCTGCACGCGGCTGTAGAACGCGCGGAACAGGAGACGTTGCGTCATCGCAGCGATATCGACCGGCTCACCGTGCTTAGTTCCGAACTCGAAACGCTGCGGTCCAACCTCGAACGAGAGCAAGCGCAGTCCAACCGGTTGCAGGAACTGCTGACCGAGTCGCAGGACCAGTTTGCTGACACCAGTCGGCGACTGGTCGCCGCTACGAAAGCACGAACGGACCTCGAGCAGGACGTCGAAAATCTGCAGCAACAGCTGGCAGCCGGGGATGCATCGGCCCAGGCGCTACTCGACCAGCGCGCTCGGGATCTGCAGGAAACGGAGCAGGAAGTCGACGTGCTTCGCTTGCAGGTTGAGCGCCTCGAGGCCGAACTCAGGAGCTACGACAACAAGGTGGCGGACACAGCCGAGAGGCAACGCGACGCGATCCGTGAACTCAAAGATGCGCTCGCGGAAAGCCGCGCCCACGGTACGCACCTCGCGCAGCGGCTGGAATCGGCGAACGCCCAGTTTGCCCAGGCGCAGGCCGACCTCGAGCGGCAGCACGACCGATACGAACAACTGCAGGACGAGCTACTGGAAGCACGTGCTGCGCATCAGGCCGACGAAAGTGAGCTCACGAGGAAACAGCAGGAACTCGACGCCGAGCGATCGCATGTTGAACGGTTGCAAGCCGAGGTGGCGCGGCTGACAGAGGAATCGAGGCGCTACGAGACGAAACTGGACGAGCTGCAGGCAGTAGCGCAGGCGAAGCAGGTCGAGTTTGCCGGACCGACGATCGTGATGCTGGAGCCCAATGAGGAGTTTCTTCAGGCGCAGGCGCCGTTGACCCGCGGGGGCAGTTCACAGATGACCCGCGGCATTTCGGTCGTTGCGGCGACCACCGTCACCGAGACCCGGCTCATTCGCGGTCGCGTCGATGCGCCGGCCGGCCTCGCGGAACTTACGATCGACGGCTGGGCGGTTCCCTTCGACGACCACAACGCATTCTCTAGAACGCTGAAACTCGATGCAGAATCCAAGCACATACGAATCGAGGCGATCGATCACAATGGCAAAGTTGACGTCGTGCAATTCGAATACCGCGTGGGCGGGGAAGTCTTCAGCAAGGACGACCGGTTTCCCCATGAACGCAATGATGCGCTCGATGGGCTGAACTACTACGCATTGTTGATCGCGAACGAGGACTACGTTCACGACACAACGTTTCCCGATCTGAGAACACCGGTCGCCGACGTCGAGGCGATTGGCCACGTGCTGGAGCAGCGCTACGGTTTCGAGGTGAAGATCCTGCGCAACGCCGATCTCCGAACGATGAAATCCGAGTTCACACGGATCTTCTACCACGAGCCCAGCGACAGCGATCCTGACAATGACAAAGACGCAATCCTGATTTACTACGCGGGCCACGGTCACGTGTCGGACGCCAGATTAAACAACGCCTATTTCTGGGCACCGGTCGACGCCGCGTACAATGATCCGGATTCGTGGTACGAAACGCTGGCTATTGAAAAATACATGGCGACTACGTCGACGCCGCAGATAATGGTCGTCGCGGATTCGTGTTTTGCCGGCAAGGTCCTGAGCCGGGACGGCCAGGGAGTCTCGCCGGTCGACGAAAACTCGCGGATGTTCAGGGATTTCCTGAAAGAGTATACGCAGAACAAGAGATCGCGATTCGTCCTGACGTCGGGTGGTATGTCACCGGTGCTCGACGGCGGCGGAGGCGACCATTCCGTGTTCGCACGGTCGTTCCTCGAGATGCTGCAGTTCAATGACGGCATCATCTCAGCGGACAATATGCACAGGAACGTCGCGCCGCGAGTGATGGATCTCGCCAAGAAACAGAGCTTTGTACAGCAGCCGGAGTTCGGCTATCTGCGCAGTGCGGGACACGAGAGCGGGGTCTTCTACCTGCCGGCGCCACTCTACCCGGCAAACCTGTCAGCCGGCTCACTCTGAGCGGACTTCCAGTCCCTCGCGCAGCCCGTTTCAGTGCAAAGATCCGTTACCGTCGGACTCATTGCTTTTTTCCTGGCCGCTGCAAGCTGCTCCAGCACCGGCATCACAGGCTATGCGGCTCGGCACGATTTGCACTTGCGCGAGATCGAGGGTGACGGGTTCACTCACCTCGTTGCCGGGCGCCGCTCCGACGCGACAAACGGCAGGCTACACATCTATATAGAAGGTGACGGTGTGCCGTGGTCAGGTAACTATCCCAGCGCTGACCCGACTCCGGAAAACAGGCTCGCAATGCGGCTCGCCGCCGAGGATCCGAATGACCTCGTTTACGTGGGGCGACCCTGCTACTTCGGCGTCCAGACCGATCCCGCGGTGTGCCATCCGCGTTACTGGACATCCCATCGATACGGTCCCGAAGTGGTGCGGAGCATGGCAGCCGCCATCGAAAAGCTGCGGATGCCGGAACACGAAGAGCTCGTTCTGATCGGCTACAGTGGCGGCGGCGTGCTGGCCGCCCTGCTCGAATCCGAGGTGAAAGGCGTTGTTGCGGTGGTGACGGTGGCGGCCAACCTGGACATCGATGCATGGGCTGCATTTCACGGATACGATCCGCTGACCGGGTCGCTGAACCCGACGAACGAGGCCAGGGACGCCCGCATCCCGCACCTGCAATATGTTGGCAGCAAGGACCGTGTCGTGCCGCCGTCGACCAGCGTTACGTATGCCAGGTCACAACCCGGTGTCGAGCTTATCGAGATCGCAGCGTTTGATCACAGGTGTTGCTGGCGGCGGATCTGGCCGGAAGTGCTCGAGTCCATTGCCGACCATCTTCGTTAGGCATCGGCGCCAGCCCGAACTATACGATTCGCCTATTCGGCCATCACTCTTTCGAGTGCTTCCGGCGCGCGCCAGCGTCCGCCCTTGAGGCGCAGCATATAGACGAGCGCGATGGCGAGCACCAGCGCGCAGAAGGCAAGCCACGATACCTCCGGGCTCAATTCGAAGACGCGGATGATGAAAAACTGCGCGACGAGCATCGCCCAGTGCAGCGAGACCGAAGCCGCCATCAACCATCGGGTGTCGCCGGCGCCCCTGAGGACACCGCCGGACACCAGAATCATCGCGTCGGCCATGACGTAGCTTGACAGTCCTATCATCATGAACGCGGACAGTTCCCGAATGGCCGTAAAGTCACCGCTCGGCGGAGCAAACACGTCGACGAGCGGGAATCGCAAGGAGATATAAAGTACTGCCAATATGGCGGAGTAGAGCAGCCCAACGGCGAACCCGGCGGTGATGACCTCGTTCACCCGCGCCATGTCGCGCGCCCCGACGAAGCGACCGATGAGGCTGATGACACCGACGCTGAGGCCGATCATCGGCACGAAAGAGAGAATGTCCCAGTTGAAAACGATAGCCGCTGCTGCGCCCTCGGCAATGCCATAGGACTGAAACATGAGGAGGAAAAGATTGAATGCGGCCACGTTCAGGAATGTCTCGAGTCCCGACGGAAAGCCGAGCCGCCAGAATCGCCTGAGTATTTTGAAGTCCAGGGAGAACGAGCGCATGACGTTGAACGCGTTCCGGTGCTCCCTGCGAAAGTAAAACGCCACGAAAAGCAGAAACGCGAGAACGGTGGCTATCACTGTGGAGACGCCGGCACCGACGATACCGAGTGCCGGCAGCCCGAGCTTGCCAAAAACCATTACGTAAGCCAGCGGTACATTGATGACCAGGCCGAAAATGTCGCAGATCATGACCACGTACGTCCGACCAATGCCGGCAAAGTAAGAGGCGATGCAGACCTTGGCGAGCGTTACAAGCGCACCGGACATCAGGATCAGGTAATAGGTACGCTCGAGTTCAACCTGCGACGGGTCGTGCCCCATGCTCTCGAATATGCCGGCGACCAGGAACGTGATCAGCGTCAGGAACGGTGCGCTCATCACCGTCATGATCATGCCCTGGGTAACGACTTTCGGACATTTTTCTTTCTCGCCGGCTCCGAGGTACTGGGCCGCCATTGCGTTGGCGTAAGCGAACAGCCCGACAAAAAAGCAAAACGAGAAGTACGACGCAACACCGCCGCCCAGCGCCGCGGCCATGTGAACCGGATCGATCTGGGACATGAAATACCGATCGGTGAAGATCATCACCGCAAAGGTGCCCTGCGACACCACCATCGGTAGCGCGAGCCGCAACAGCTCGACGATAGTCTCACGATTGAAATAACGATGAAGTGACAGCATGGGCGGACGCGAGGCAAACTCCGGCGAAGCCGGCCAAGTGTACGCGCCAGGCGTTACGTGTCTACAACTTCGGAACAAGCACCGGCGTGCTGCGCTTGTACTCCTCGTAGTCGTCCTGGCCACCCCATCGCTCATCCGCGGCCTTCTCGAGCAGCGGAACGCCGCTGACCCTGGTCAGGAGCAGCGTGACGAACACGGGCGAAATCAGCGTGGCCCATTGCCAGCCCTGCAGAACCGGCACCGCCACGATTGCCATGCCTGTCCAAAGTAAGATCTCGCCGAAATAATTCGGATGGCGCGACCTTGCCCAGAGCCCGACGTCAATGAACTTCCCCTGGTTTGCGGGATCGGCCTTGAACCTGGATTTCTGACGATCCGCGACAATCTCGATGAGTATGCCGACCGTCCAGACAGCAATTCCCGCAATACCGATAACGCCGAGCGGCTCGCGCGTACCGCCGGTGATAACTGCCAGCGCCGCAGCTGCGGTCAACAGCACCCATAGCCCCTGAAGGGTCCAGGCCATGAAGAACCGAAGTGGCCGATGCTTGATGGTGTCGAAGCGGCTGTCACCACCGCTTCTTGAAATACGCGCGAACAGGAAGGTCGCAAGCCGCAGCGACCAGAGCATGACCATTCCTGCTACCAGTGCCGACCGCAGGTCGAGCTCGCTCGACAAGAGTACGGCGACGGCAATCGTAGCGATGTACGTGATGCCGCCGACGAGGTCGTAGTAGTGCTCCGTTCGCAGCAACGCGGACGGGATAAAAGCAAGCCAGTTAATGGCAAACGCGAGTGCGCCGCATAGCGCAAACACCGGAACCGCACCGACGCGGTCACCGCCATCGCTACCCGCCAGTGAAATTATTGCGCCTATTGCGACGGCAATTGCGATCCCGCCAATTGCCTGATTGTTGCTGCGCTCCGCCATACTGCTCGTCCAGATCTACTCCTAAGTATTATTTGCTAGGGTAACGCAATGACCGCAGCGGTAAACCCGGCCAGGTTCCAGGGAAACAACTTGTTACGGCGGGCGGCAGTTCGCAGCTCCGAGACCGCCTAACGTCAGACGGCGTAGGTATCCTCGAGGTAGCGAACGATGGCTTCGGACTCGAACATCTCTGCGCCCGTGTTCGGGTCGACGAGATAGGGGATCGCGATGCGGCCGGCACGCTCCAGCAGCACCTTGCGGTTGTACAAGTCGGGTTCGGTTTGCAGTTTCAGCGTGTCCCTCACGGGCGGCGGTACCCAGTCAGAGAGCAGTGTGCGCCCCGCTGATCGCAAAACGTATTGAATCTCCAGTTCGCACAGCAGGTCTCGTACCGTGCGTGCGAACGGGCTCGACTCGAAGCTGTACAGCTGCAGTGGCTTTGCCGGCAGCTTCGAAGGACGTGCCCACAGACCCTGTACACCGCGGGCAACGCTGGTGGCGACGGAGCCCAGTTTGTGCAGTGCACCCGCTCGCCACTTCAACGGTACGGGTCGCCTGGCGTAGGTATCGAACAGGTACTCGATGATGTCCAGCGACTCGTACATCGTCACGCCCGTGTTCGGATCAACGAGCATCGGGAACTGTGTTTTGCCTCCGAGTTCCGCTGCGCGCGGCCGAAAACGCTTTCCACGCCGCGGGCACGGGTGGATCAACGCATCAAGATCCAGCTCCGTGAGCGCTTCGCGCACGATACGACAGTGCGGACTGGCCTCGTACTCATAAAGCTCCAGCAGCCTGGCCGGTTTCTCTACCGCCGGCCGCGACGAAATACCGACGCCGGGCCGCAATGCCGTCGCCAGCATGGAGCTCGTGACATTGACGCGGTGTTTGATGGAATCAGGGATCATCTGCCTCCCGACTCAATAAACACGATGCAAACAGCTGCTCTGAAATAGTCTGAAACAAGCTGAAACAAGGGTATACACGGCTGAAACTTTTGTCGCATCCTGAATCGCTAGTCTCTTGAACGCCGCAACAAAAACCATACAGGAGACAAGAACATGAATAGAGCGCATATTTTAGGAGCAATTTTTGCTGCCGCAACTCTGATGCCTTTCGTCGCGACCGCCGACGACAGGGATGGCGCCAGTTCGAGTAAAAGCAGCTGGTGGTGGGGCCGACCCAGCAACCAGACGATTACCGGAATCGTTGCCGAAAGCGGTGGCGAATTCGACCGAAACCGTTACGACTACGACATCCTGCTGAATGCCGTGCTCGTCGCAGGCCTGGACGGCGCACTCGATGATCGTCATGCAGACTTGACCGTGTTCGCCCCGAACGACAGGGCTTTCATCCGACTGGCCCGCGATTTCGGCTACCGCGGATGGGATGAGGCAGGTGCCTTCGACGCCATTGTTGCGGTACTAACCGAGCTCGGCAACGGCGACCCGATACCGGTGCTGACGAACATCCTGCTGTATCACGTATCTCCGGACTCGAAGTTCCTCTACGAAGTCATCTACTCCGGTGGCGTCGATACCCTGCTTGAAGGAGCAACCATACTCCCGTACAAGCGCCGGCTCCTCGACAACGAGCCTGACGTCAGGGACCCGTTCCTATCCCTGTTCGCCAGCGATATCCGGGCAGCGAACGGCATCATTCATACGATCAGCCGCGTGTTGATTCCGATCGATATCGACAACACCGACGATGAATCGTTGCCAACGATTACGGGTCTCGTCGCCGCGAGTGGTGGCGTATTCGATCACAATCGCAAGGACTTTGACATTCTCCTGACTGCAGTACTGGCTGCGGGACTGCAGGGTGCCCTGGACAACCCGGATAGCAGTCTCTCCGTTCTCGCACCGAATGACGCGGCGTTCATCAGGACTGCGCGCCAGCTCGGCTACCACGGACGCAGCGAAGCCGGTGCATACGCGTTTATCGTAGAAGCTCTGACGGAACTGGGCGACGGCGATCCGATTCCACTCTTGACGGCTATCCTGAAGTACCACGTTTTGCCCGATGCGCTGACTGCCAAGGGCGTGCTGGAAAGCGACTCGCTGGCGACACTTCTTGATGGCGCGACCATTCATCCGGATTCGTACCGACGCAAACTCCGCGATAACGATCCGGCGCTGAGGGATCCGCAGCTGCTGGTCTACAGCAGTGATATCCGTGCTTCGAACGGTTTCGTCCACACGATCACGCGCGTTCTCATACCGGTTGATCTATCGACACTCTGAACGTCAGGAGCAGCGTCACGGGTAAAGCCCCGCAAGGGGCTTTACCTGCGCTGGTCACCGGCAACGTTGCCTACGCGTTCGACCGCGGCGGCGCAATCTTGATGTCGGGCTAATCGAGGCCGATACGATTCAAAGCTGACTGAAAGCGAGGGTCGCCTCGCATGGGATCATAGAATTCCCAGTTCTTGATCAGCAAGACGCCTCGGCTATGTTCATCGATCGCATTGTGCAGATACTCGAGCGTCCGGTCATGATCCTCGATCGCTGCGTACAAGAGCATCAGGTTGCTGGACTGGGTGTTGTCATGATCGAGTGATGCAACGTACGCTCGCGCCTCGTCCTCGCGACCGCTCCGCATGAGCCACAGCGCCCGAAGCGTCCAGCCGTCATCTGTCAAAGGCTCGGCCTCGTCCAGGCGGTCGAGAAAAACCAGCGAATAGCCTTTTATCCACCGCGCGTCGGTCATGCCCGGCTCGATGGCAAGTGCGCGATTCGCATGCTCGATTGCCGTCTCGTATTGCCTTGCGTCGAAGTAGCGCCAGCCGGCATTCACGTGCAAGTGCGCTGAATTCGGCTCCTTGTCCAGCCAGAATTCGACCTGCTCGAATGCTTTATCGAAGCGGCCCTGTGTGCTCAGCAAATACGCATACGACAGGCGATTGCCTATGTGGTGCGGATCAACGGTGATGCCTTCGAGATATCGGGCTTCGGCTGCTTTAGCGTCGTAGTCGTACCAGTACGCGATGTCGCCAATCAGCGAAATCGTCGAGCCATCGTACTGATTGAGCTGGAGAGCGCGTGCGCCATATTCTTTTGCGTGCTCGATGGCTTCGTCCGGCTGCAGCCAGCCATAGGTCGTAGCTGCTAGCATATAAGCGTTGGCGAGACCCGCCCACGATCGCGCATAGTCGGGATCCAGTTCGGTCGCCTTTCGGAAGTGGTCTACCGCCAGGCGCAAGTCATCGACGTTATAGCGGCGGTAGTAATAGACACCCTTCAGGTGCGCTTCGTAAGCTTCAACGCTGTCGGTCGGCATGTGCGCAAGGCGATCCAGTTCGCTTGGCGTCAGCTGCGTGCGCAGCAGACTTGCAATGGTTGTCGAGACGTCTTGCTGTATGTCGAACAGCTTGTCCATCGACAGCAGCTCGTCGAAATCACGTACCCACAGGTGTTCGTCGGACGTCGCATCAATGAACTGCAGCGTGATTCGGACGCGGTCGCCGCTGTGCCGCACCGACCCCTCGAGAATGTACTGGACACCGAGTTCGCTAGCGATCTCCGGGACCGTAAGCGTGCTTTTGCGAAAGCGATCAACGGAGGTTCTCGAGGTAACTGCGATATGCCGGATCTCCGAGAGTCGGGCGATCAGCTCCTCGTGGATACCGTCACTGAAGTACGCCTTGTCGCCTTGCGGGCTCATGTCCCTCAGTGGCAGCACCGCGACTCTCGGGCGCGTGGTCAGTGTGTCGGCGACGCCCGGGGATCGTAGCTCGGTCCAGAGCCAGCCGAGGCCGGCGCTGAGCAACAGGGTCGATAGTGCGAGCAGCACCATCTGCGAAACGGAGGACCTTGAACGCTCTCGTTCCACCCTCCCGTCGGTCCGGACCTGGAAGATCCAGGCGAGCACGGCGACGATCGGGAACGCGAGAACCAGGACCGCGAGCAGGAAGCGCATGCTCCACTCGGGAAGCGGAATTATCGGGAATACAACGTCCGCGACTTGCAGAATCACCCAGCTGGCGACGATGTACGCGATTGTGACTCGAATGACCCGCCGACGTTTTAGCTCGGTGAACAGGGACAAGTCGTACTCCGCCAGACTGGTATCGCGCTTGGACTTGTCTCAGATAATAGCACCTCCTAGGTACTGCTCCGGATAGTTGCTGAAGACGAAACGTGAAAGACTTCCAATACGTTTGGTGCGCCGATATCGCGCCACGCCTGAGTTGGGAGAGTTCGGGTGCGTTTCCCGGCAAAACAAAGCGCCCCGGAGGTCAAAGCACTCCTGTTGGCAGTGCTTTTGCTGGTCGTCGGCACCGTCATTTACGCGTTCGACCGCGGCGGTGCGGTCTATTTCCTTCCCGGGCAGACGCTCTGGACCGGCGCGCCCGCGGTGTTCGGAGCGCTCGGCTATCACCTGCCCAGCTTTCTGCACCCACTCGCTTTCATATTGATCACGGCAGCCGTGCTTCGGCCATGGCCGGGAGCATTGCCGGCGATCTGTGTCACATGGTTCGTCGTCGAATGCTTGTTCGAACTGGGTCAGATGGGACCGTTCGATGTCCGCATAGCGGCAGCCTTGTCGCCGTGGTTTGACAGTGTGCCGATACTTCGGACCACAGCTGACTTTTTCACGCACGGTACGTTCGATCCGCTCGATGTCCTCTCTGTCACGATCGGAACGTTACTGGCGTACCCGATAGCTCTAGGGCTTTTACGAGGAGAATCACGATGACGATGTTGCAAACCAGAGTGCAGCCATGGCGCGCGCTGTGGCTATTTCCCGTCGTTGTTTTAGGCGTGCTGTCGATCGTTGCGACTGGCGGCGGCGGCGATGGTGACGACGGTGCCATTGTTCCAGGAGACGACCTCCCGCTGAACATTCTTCCGAACTACAATTTTTTCGTCACGAATCTCTCGAGCGGCGAGCTCCTGACCGCTTCCGTTGGCGAATTGTTCACGGTGTCCGTAGACATCGATAGCCTGTTCCCGGGCAACCTCGACCTGAACACCGATGCCAACAACAATGTCACGTTTGTGTCGTACCGGCTGCGCCGGACCGCTCGCGTCGACCTCACCGTTACGGGAAATCAACCGTCGCCGCTCGACGGCACGTTCGCGGTGATTGTTACGGAGGAAATTGACGCAATGTTCGACCAGGAACCCGGCAGCGGCGCGTTCGAGGTGATAACGCCGACTGAGACTGTGGTGGTGACTATCCTCAGCAACGGGATAGAGCTGGTCCTGAACGGCGGCGCGCCCGTCGTCTTCAATACACTGGAAGAACTCAGTGACCTGATTGATGACGATACGCAGGAAACGTGGCTGCGACGCGCCGCACTGGGCGCCGGCGCGCTCGAGTTTCTCGTGAGCCAGTTCTTCGACGTGGCCGATGTTCTCGACGAACTCGAATTTGTCACGTTGAACAGCCCGGTCGCCGAACCGTGCGACATGTTCCAGGGCACGCCGCCGGTCGGGGTGCTGGGGCAAGGAGAGATCACGGTGACCTGGCTTGGATCCGGCGAACTGTCCGACGGCGATGACTTCGACTGGTCCTTCAACCAGTGCTGGAGCGAAGATGACGACGAACTACTCGACGGCACGATCACGCTGCAAAACTACACGGAAACCGTCGATACCAATAACAACACGCTGTTCGAGATAGGCTTCGGTGGCCTCAGCGGTCAGCCGGGCGGCGTCTTGTACGACTTCACCGTCTCGGATACCGAGGAGAACCAGGGCGTATACACGATCTCTCCCGACGACGTTGTCGTCGTCAGCGGTGGCTTCGCGCTGATCATTCAGCAGCCGTAGTTTCCGCTACTGTCAGAGCGGCCGCGCCTGCATCCGGCGCGGCCCAGCCTGTCGGTAATGTGCTCGTACTCATCGCGTACGATGCGCTTGCAGTCCTTGGCGACGAACTCGGCCAGTGTCTTGCCAACGAACGGGATGCGCGAGTCGACCTCCATGCGAACGTGATTCACGCAGCCGTCATCCGTGGGCCGGAGTTCGAGCGTCCCGGTGACGGTGACCGGAACGCCCGAAATGTCGATGGTCAGGTCCGCCCGGTAAACGTCGTCGTCGCAGACCTGCCAGTGCTCTGCCTGCTCCACGGTGTTCCAGGGCTGCAGGAACTTTTTCAGGATGCCTGGTACGTCAGCCGGTAGCTCGCGAACAAACCGAACGACCGCGCCGTCCTCGTCCCTGTCGCATTCTTCGATACGAATATTCCGTGCGTCGAGCGCTTGCTGTTTGGCCTCGATCTCTTCGGCATCAGTGAACAAATCGAACACGGCATCCGTGCTGTGGGCGTACTCGTGATCTCTAATGATCTTCATCATTCCGGCTTACCCCAGGCTTTTTCGAGAATGCTCAAGACATCGGACCTGTCTGCCTCGACCGGGTTGAACATCAGAGAGCCGTCATCGACGGAGAGATCCGCGATCTTCTCGAACTGCGACCTGTCCACCTTCCCCGATTCACTCAGACTGCGCGGTAGCTGCGTCACTTCAAAGACTTTGTCGCGCAGGTCGCGAATAGCAGCAACGGACGCTCTCGCCCGATCCTCCGGGGGTGTCGCCCGCGCCGCTTCATCGCCCGCCAGGAAGGGCAGCAGCGCGCCCAGGTCGTCCTTGATCGTCTCGAAGTTGTATTCGAGAACGTAGGGCAGCAAAAGGCTCATGCAGGTGCCGTGATGCAGGTGGCATACCGCACCGAGCGAGTGGCCGATTGCGTGTACCAGGCCGACCATCGAGTTGGAGAACGCGATACCCGCCATCGTCGCCGCTTCAGCGAGGTCGAGCCTTGCGTCTGTGCAGCCGGGGTCGTCGAGCACGCGGGGAAGCCCTGTCATGATCTTGCGTATCGCCGCCGATGCGTAGGCGTCGCTGAGCGGGTTCTTGGCCAGGCAGGTGTAGGCTTCCACCGAGTGAGTCAGCGCGTCCATCGCGGTTGCGGCCGTGATGCCGGGCGGCACGGTCAGCGTCATGCGCGGGTCGATCACGGCTACGGCCGGAAGCAGGTGGGACGACTGAAACGCGTCCTTCTTCTGTTTGTGCGTGTCCTTGATAACGGCGACAGACGTTACCTCCGAACCGGTGCCTGCCGTCGTTGCGATTGCAACCAGCGGCTTCAGGGGTCGCGTCAGTTTGTGGGCGCCAACGTACGCGCGCAGAAACTCACCGCCTTCCGAGACCAGGATATTGACCGCCTTGGCCGTGTCCATGACGGAGCCGCCGCCGACGGCTATAAGGGAATCGCAGCGGTGCTCGCGGAACACGCGTGCGATGTGCTCGACGATGTCCGTCGAACTGTCCGGTGGAATGTCATCGAATATGTTGTCTAGCGCAAGATCGGCTTCTGCGAAAGCCAGTTCGACGTGTCGGATGAGCCCCGCCTGACGCACGCCCTTGTCGGTCAGTACCATTGGCGCGTTGCAGCCTCGTTCCGCGAGTTCCGACGGCAGGTGCTCGAGTGCTTTCAATCCTGCGAGGATCTTTACCGGGCAATGGAATTCATAGTATCTCGAGGTCATATCGCGGCCCGCGTTCTTTCCAGCGGTATTCGCAGGTAGATGGAGACGGCCAGGCGCAACTTGTCCCAGAGCGCGATCGCCGGATAGCGCTTGACCGCGCGCTCTGCAATCAGGCGAGGCAGGATCAGGGTCATCAGGCGGTTCAGGCAGCGATTGAAGATAACCGCGTGCGCAATCTCACCGTCGAGGACGATGCGATTGCGCGCAAATGCCGTCGGCGTATTTTCCTGGAACGTATACAGCAGCCAGGCGTGCTGCAGGTGCTTGAAGATGATGTCCATGTCGGCTTCGCCCGAGTCCCGCACGCCCAGGTAGTTGAGCCTGTTGTGGTGTTCCTGCAGGAAGCAGCACGGACCGTTCGGATATACGCGCATCGAGATCGTCATCGCCTCGGGCAAGTGCACGAGTTCCCGAGTCATCTCACCGTCGATGCGGCTGGCAATGGCCAGGCCGCGACCGACGATTCGCATCATTATCGCGACATAGGTTCGCTTCAGTGCGCTGCGTATCCGCATCGGTGTCCTGTCCGGCTCGCTAGCGGTTGCGCCCCATCATCTCGTGTGCACTGACCCATT
>JAAUXY010045104.1_pt1 | contig 16067 bp, 11 predicted proteins | sample 7278121 | NCBI WGS metagenome assembly JAAUXY01 (sample SAMN14350117, study PRJNA611818) | marine sediment metagenome | isolation source: surface marine sediment (1.8m) | place: French Polynesia: Moorea | collected 2018-08 | reverse complement strand
TGCGGCCAATCTCGAACTGCTGTGCGACATTCGCTGCGATGCCTGCGGCGTCCGCCTGCTTGATGACCGAACGCATCTTGGTGCCGAACACGCCGTTGGCCTTGGCGCGGTCGAGCAGATCGTCGAGGTCGGGGATCGGCTTCATGAGCTGCGCGCCGTCGACCTCATCCGCGAGCCCCTTGTCGACCTTGAGAAACGGGGCGACATTCTTGACGTCCCAGAGGTAGCGCGCCGTCGGCTGGCCCTCGATCTCGCGATCCATGGTCATTTCAAAGAGGATGGCGCCGATGATGCGTTCACCCGTGAAGGCCGGGCTCGTGATGATGCGCGTGCGCATCTCGTGGACGAGATCGAACATCTCGTCGTCGTTGGACCACGAATCCTGCGGAATGCCGTACAGCCCCAGTGCTTTGGGGGTGCTGCCACCACTCTGGTCGAGTGCCGCGATGAAGCCTTGCTGGTTTCTGACTTTTTCCAGTTGTTGTTCGAAGCTCACTTTGTTACCTGCTCGGTTGGTGGTTTTGGAGACGCTGGGATTGTAGCGCAACGAACGCTGGGCAGGCACGCGGTGCGATACACTTGTCCGCTAGGGAAAATACCTATTCGGCCTGGACGAGGAAACGCTCGCAAGAATCGGCTTCACGCTCCCGGACTTGCCGTCGTTCGAGGCCGCAACGCCCTGATATACTGAAAGAAAAGCGCAGCACCAACATTCCGCGCCACCGGGGGTATTGAAGGTATGTGCAGTACAAGAACCAGGCAGGGGAGCCTGGCACGGGGAACGACGGGACTGGCATTGCTCGCACTGGCTTGTCCGGCGGTACCCGCCCAGGCCGCGGACGACGTCCTCGAGGAAATCGTCGTCACGGGCTCGCGGCTGGTCCGTCGCGACTTCAGCGCACCGAGCCCGATTGCGTCAATCGATCGCGAGACGCTGCTTGCGACCGGGCAGGCGACGCTGGAAACCGCGCTCAACCAGATGCCGCAGATCACTCCGCAGTTCGACCGCACGGCGAACAATCCCGGCGACGGCACAGCCACGGTCAATCTCCGTGGGCTCGGCTCCAATCGCACGCTGGTCACGATCAACGGGCGGCGGGTATCGCCGTCGTGGGTTGGCAGCACGGTCGACATCAACAGCATTCCACAGTCGCTCGTCGAACGCGTCGAGATCATCACGGGCGGTGCGACGACGGTGTACGGCGCCGATGCCGTAGCCGGCGTCGTCAATTTCATCCTGCGCGAGGACTTCGACGGCTTTGGCCTCGACACGAGCTTCTACACCACCGAGCACGGCGATGCGAACACCACTGATGTGAACGTCAGCTACGGGCACAACCTTGCCAGCGGACGCGGAAACATTACCGTGTACGCCGGCTACTACGATCGGGATTCCCTGTTTGCGAGCGAACGAGAATTCACGGCATCTTCTTTGCGTGAAACGCTGTCGGGCGAGCTGCTGCCGGGCGGCAGTTTCACGATCCCCGAAGGCATCATTTTTGTTCCTCGAGTCGACCTCGGCAGCGGCGCCACGTTCACTACCTTCGACGCGAACGGCAATCCCGTCTCCTTCGACGACAGGACCGACCTTTACGACTTCGCTCCGGTCAACTATCTGCAGCTCCCGCTGAGGCGTACGACGGCGGGCGCGCTGTTCCGCTATGACTTCAGCGAGCACGCAGAACTCTACGGTGAGTGGATCTACAGCCGCAACGACGTGACCCGGACGCTCGCGCCGGTCCCGGCCGGCGGGTTCTTCGCAATCAATGCGGACAACCCGACGCTGACAGACCAGACGCGGCAGCTGATCATCGACAACTTTTTCCCCGCTGGCCCGGGCATCTACGCCGGGGCCTGGGGGAAACGCATGTCCGAAATCGGCTTGCGCATAACAGAAACCGAGACTGACAACCTGAGACTCGTCACCGGGTTTCGTGGAGAAATCAACGATGCCTGGGATTACGATGCGTGGGTCATCTACAACGACGTAAGCCGCGACGAATTCCAGCTGAACGACGCATCCGCGTCGCGCACGGCCCAGGGACAACTCGTCGACCCGCTGACGGGCCAGTGTTTCGATCCGTCCAACGGCTGCGTACCGGTCAACCTGTTCGGCATCAACAGCCTGACGCCCGAGGCGGTCGAGTTCCTGCGCCTGCGGCCGATCCTGAACACGTCCACGCGGCGTCAGACCTCGGCCAGCGGTTTCATCCGCGGCGAGCCATTCGACAGCTGGGCGGGTGCCGTCCAGGTTGCAATTGGCGCCGAATGGAGGCGCGACGAAGGAACGTTCAGGGCCGACGATCTTCTGTTCACGGGCGACGCGCTGGGCTACCGCCCGGACGCATCGATCAACGGCAGCGAGGACGTCGCCGAGCTGTACGTCGAGGCCGGCATTCCTCTCGCGGACGGCGCGCGCTTCGCGGAGTACCTTACCCTGGAAATCGGGGCGCGCTATTCGGACTACGACTTCGCAGGATCGATCGAGTCGTGGAAGGCTGGCGTAGAGTGGCTGCCCGTCGGCAGCTTGCGCTTCCGTACGATGCTCCAGCGCAGCGTGCGCGCGCCGAACATGGCGGAAGCGTTCCAGGAGCAGTTCACGGAACCCCTTCCGACTTTTGTTGGTAACGATCCGCGCGAGGATCCCTGCTCGGCCGTCAATGATCCGGTCGCCGCAGGAAACCTGGAGAAATGCGTCATCACGGGGTTGCCCGAGGACCAGGTCGGGGTCTGGAATGCGGATCTCGGCTTCCCGGCCACCAAGATATTCGGCGGCAATCCGGAGCTGAAACCCGAGGTTGCTGACACGTTCACAATCGGCGCCGTTCTCGACCTCGACCTGTTCGAGGGATTCCAGCTTGCGATCGACTATTTCGACCTGTACGTCGAGGACACGATTGGCAACCTCGACGCGACGCTCGCCTGCTTCGACCCGGCCAATACGACGGCTCTTTTCTGCGACGGCCTGCGACGCGATACGGTTACGTTCAACGTTGACGAAGTTGATGGCTATAAGGTCAACCGTGGCGTTGCGGAAGTGCGCGGCGTAGACACACAGCTAAGTACCCGATACCTGCTACCGAATTCCGCCGATCTCTCCGTCAGCCTGATCTGGACCCACCTCCTCGAGAACTCGACACAGGAGACGTCGTTCGGAACGAGTTACGACTGCGCCGGTTTCTATGGCTCGCCGTGCACGTCGTTCAAGGACGATTACGGGACGTTTCCCGAGAATCGTGTAACGACCAACCTGAGCTACGCGATGGGCGATCTGACGATCGGTCTCAACTGGCGGTGGATCGAGGGCACGAAGCCGTCCACGCCAATCGCGTCGGATCTGTTCCTGGGCATTGCCGATCCGGTCCTTGTGATCACAGAAATCGGCTCGAAAAACTACCTCGACCTGAACATCGGCTACCGCTTCTCGGACAACATCGAAGCACGGCTTGCCGTCGCAAACCTCACGGACACTGGAGCGCCACTGATGGCCAACGCTGGCCCGCAATCGAACACGGACCCGGCGATGTACGACGTATTCGGCCGCAGTTACACGCTGTCCCTGTCATTGCGCTATTGAATAAGATCAGGTCTGCGCGAGGCGGCGCATGTGCGCACTGTACAGTCGCCGCGTGACGGGTATCAGGAGTAGCGGAATCGCTCCGAACAACACCGGGATACTGGCAACGGCGAAATTCAGCCGCTCTTCGCCGAAAGCATGCTGCGACAGCAAACCAACCGTTGTCGGGCCGATAAACAGTCCGGTCAGGCTGATTGTCATGTAATACGTGGCGACAATCTGAGCACGAACCGCGGCAGGCGTGATATTGAGCAGCGCCGTCACCGACACGGCAGTGAGCATCATCATGCCAACGCCGCCGAGATTGAGCACGATGAAAGCCAGCCACGGCCCGGGCATCAGGGGCGCGATCGCGTAGAACGGCGTCATGAGCAAAGCGCCGATGATCATGATCAGCAATGGTGCGTCGCGCCGGCCCCGCTGCGTCCAGCGGTCCGATAGCCAGCCCGATATCGCGTATACCGATACGCCAAGCGGCAAGGTGACGAGGCCATTGATCCACGCGTATTTCTCCGCCGACCAGCCCCATGTTCGCTCGAACATCGGCGGGTTCCAGAAACCGGCGTAGGCAATGATCGTCATCAGGCACATCAGCGATACGACGGAGCCGTAGGTCTTCCAGTGCCTGCCCACGTAGCCCAGCGCCGCCGGAATACTGGTTCCCTTCAGGCTTGCGTCCCGGGACTGCCCCTCAGTGCGCGCGGGTTCTGCAGCGAAGAAGAACACGAGTGCGGGTAGCAGGCCGGCGACGCCGAGCACGATGAACACCAGGCGCCATTCGTCCGTCGTGCCGAGCACGAACGCGCCGAGTAAAAACGCGATCGAACTGCCGAACACGATCGCCATCGAGTAAAACGCGATCGGTTTCCCTCGCCGTTCTCTTGGGAAGCTGTCCGCAATCAACGACATCGCGCACGGGCTCAGTGTCGCTTCGCCAATACCGACCGTCATTCTTGCGGCAAACAGGCCTGCGAACCCCCTGGCCAGTCCGGATGCGACCGTGGCAAGCGACCAAACCGTCGCGCCGATGCCGATGATCCAGGTACGGCGCCAGCGATCGGCTAACCAGCCGAACGGCAGTCCCATCGTCGCGTACAGGATGCCGAAGGCCGGGCCGAGCAACAGCCCGAGTTGCGTATCAGTCAACTCGAGATCCGCTTTGATCGGCTCGATGAGCAGGCTCAGTATCGTGCGATCGGTGTACGAAAAAACGTAGGCGACTGTCAGAAGTGCGACGAGTCCCCAGGCCCGGCCGGCCGATGGATAGCGCGTCGTCTCAGTCATCGCGGCAGCTTATACTCGGGCGTTATGAAGAACAATCGACAGTGGCGACTCAGGCAGCACCCGACACCCGACGAGATCATCGGTCCGGAACACTTCGAACTCGTCGATGCTGACATACCCGAAATCGGCGCAGACGAGTTCCTCGTGCGGACGCTGGTCCTGGGTACGTCCCCGGCGCAGCGCGGTTACGTTGACCCGCGCAAACAGGACCTGGTGCAGGTCGGGGAGATCATGCGCGGACGGGGCATCGGCGTTGTCGAGCAAAGCAATCATCCTGACTTTCAGGTCGGCGACTGGGTCAACGCCTCGATGGGCTGGCAGGAGTGGTCTGTACAGCGACTTGATCGCGGGCTCGTTCAATCAATGGACGTGTTGTCCATACAGAAAGTCGACAACACGATACGGCCAAGCGCTCTTTTACTCGGCACATTGGGAAGCGCGGCATTCGCCGCCCTGTACGGACTCGAGGACATCGGTGAGATATCGGCGGGCAAAACTGTCGTAGTATCTGCCGCCGCAGGTGGGGTCGGCAGCGTCGCCTGTCAGATTGCCAAGGCCCACGATTGCCGCGTCGTCGGAATTGCGGGCGGTCCGGACAAGTGCCGATGGATCGTCAATACCGTGGGCTGCGATTCGGCGATCGATTACAAGAACGAAAACGTCGCTGCGGCCCTCGACCGCGATTGCCCTGAAGGAATCGACCTGTTCTTCGACAACGTGGGCGGCGAGATTCTCGACCTGACGCTCGAGCGCCTCGCGCCGGGTGCCCGGGTCGTCGTCTGCGGGTACATTTCCACGCAGTACCTGCCGGAACGTTCGCCCGGACCGTCCAATTACACCCGCCTCCTGGAGAAGCGTGCGCGCATGGAGGGCTTCGTCGTGTGGGACAACGTCAGGCGCTACCCGGAGTTTTACGCCAGGCTGCGAGACTGGTACGACGCAGGCACATTGCGCGCCGTCGAAGAAGTCAGCGACGGCATCGAGACCGCACCCGACTCGCTACGGAGCCTGTTTACAGGCGGCAACACGGGTATCCGGCTGATACGCGTCAGCCCGGACCCGTAGTTGGCGGCAGCCTGCGTATAGCCGTAGGAGCGCCGCTCGAGGCGCGATCGTTTGTGGGAGGGCCTTCCCGGCCCGATTCGCGGCGAGACGCCGCTCCCACAAGCGGCGCTCCTAAGCCAGCTTTTCGAGCAACGGCGCGATCGTTTGTGGGAGGGCCGTCCCGGCCCGATTCGCGGCGAGACGCCGCTCCCACAAGCGGCGCTCCTAAGCCAGCTTTTCGAGCAACGGCGCCGGCGCCCAGGCGTCGCCGAAACGTTCGCGAAACTCGCAAATTCGCGCCAGGACCTTTTCGTAGCCGATGCTCTCGGCATAGTGCAGCGGGCCACCACGAAATACCGGGAAGCCGTAGCCATAGACATAGACGACGTCTACATCTCCCGGCCGCTGCGCGATACCTTCGTCGACGATGTTCAAGCCTTCATTGACCAGCGCGTAAATCAGGCGGTCGACAATTTCGCTCGGCTCGATATCGCGGCGTTGGATGCCCATCGCCTGCGCTTCACGCTCGATCACGGCCCGGGATTCGTCGTCGAACGTCGGCGTTCGCGTTTCGGGATCGTACGTATAGAAACCCGCCCCGGACTTCTGTCCCAACCTGCCCATCTCGACGAGCGCATCGGGAATGCGATACGACCTGGGATCCCCACGCTCTTCGATGGGCAGGCCCTGGCGCGCCTTGTAACCGACATCGAGCCCGGCGAGGTCGAACACGCGCATCGGCCCCATTGCCATTCCCCACTGCTGCATCGCCGTATCGATGGCCTCGGGCGTCGCCCCTTCGATCAGGCAAAGCTGCGCCTCGCGCCCGTAGTGTTGCAGCATGCGGTTGCCGATGAAGCCGTAACACACACCGGCAACCACTGGCACCTTGCCGATCTTTTTGGCGAGCGCAAGACAGGTCGCGAGCACGTCGTCGCCGGTTGCATCGGCGCGTACGACTTCGAGCAGCTTCATGATGTTCGCGGGGCTGAAGAAATGCAGGCCGAGCACGTCTTGCGGCCGACGCGTAACGGCGGCGATCTTGTTGACATCCTGGTAAGACGTATTCGTCGCGAGAATAGCGCCGGGTTTGCAGACCTCGTCCAGCGTCGCGAATATGTCCTGCTTGAGGGACAGATCCTCGAACACCGCTTCGATCACGAGGTCGACATCGGTAAGGGATTCGTAGTTCGTCGTTCCCGATATCCGTTCCCGTCGCTGTTTCGCTTCCTTTTCTGTCAGTTTGCCGCGCTTGATGCCGCCGACGTACTGTCGCGCAATGTTCTCGAGCCCGCGGCCGAGCGCGTCGTCGTTGATCTCGAGCAACCGGACCTCGTAGCCGGCATTCGCGAACGCCATGGAGATGCCCGCACCCATGGTTCCGGCGCCAATGACGCCCACCACAGCGATGTCGCGCCGCGGCGTGTCTTTGCCGAGTCCTTCGATTTTCACCGCTTCCCGCTCGGCGAAGAACACGTGCCGCATCGCAGCCGACTGAGGGCTGGCCATGCATTCCATGAACAGCTCGCGCTCTTTCGCGAGACCCTCCGGAAACGTCATCATCGTCGCCGCTTCGATACAGTCGACAATTCGCTGCGGTGCCTCCTGCCCCCGAGCTTTCTTCGCCAGCAGCTTGCGGAAGTTGGCAAAAACACTGGGGTCCGCCTTCTCGACCGGCAACTCGCTCGTGCGCCTTATCGGCGCCTTGTCAGCAGCGATGCGCTTCGCATACAGGATTGCAGCTTCGCGCAGGTCACCACTCGCGACCTCGTCAACGAGGCCCTGTGCAAGCGCCGTTGCGGCGTCGATCGGCGCGCCGCTCGTGATCATCTCTAACGCTGCCTCGATACCGGCGAGCCGTGGTGTCCGCTGGGTGCCGCCGGCGCCCGGCAACAGTCCGAGTTTGACCTCCGGAAGTCCGACGCGAGCGCTATCGAGGACACATCGATAATGCGCGGCAATGGCGATCTCGAAACCGCCACCCAGAGCCGTGCCATGAATCGCCGCGACAACCGGCTTTGCCGATGCCTCGATTTCATTACATAACTCCGGCAGCCACGGATCTTTCGGTGGTTTTCCGAACTCGGTGATGTCGGCGCCGGCAATGAACGTACGGCCTTCGCAGATGATCAGCACTGCCGCAGAATCGTCCGACTGCGCCGCGCGAACACCCTCCTGGATGCCCTGCCGGACAGCCTGCGAAGCCGCATTGACGGGAGGGTTGTTGATCGAGATGACGCCGATGCCATCCACGACCTCGTAGCTGACGGGATTGTCCATGGTTGTTTCTACTCCGATGCCCAGATGCTGGCTTATAACTCGTACGCATTGGCATATTAGCCTGCGAGGAGTATGTTTACAGGATGTTGTACCGGCAACTCACGGAACAGGCGGAAAAATACCTGCGCTCGCTGAACGCGGGTGACAACATCGCTGCACAATTGAAGCGCCGGCTGGCCGACCTGATGGCTTGCGGGGAGGCAAACGCCGATGCCGCCTGCCGGGCGCTCAAGCTCAGCCGCCGTACCTTGCAGCGGCGTCTCAAAGCAGAGAAAACCAGTTTCCAGAAAGTGCTCAGAGAAGTACGTGCCGAACTTGCCGTGCGGTACCTGAGCGATGCGAGACTCAAGGCGCTCGAAGTTGCCATGCTGCTCGGTTACTCGAACATCAGCTCGTTCACAACGGCGTTCAAGTCCTGGTACGACATGTCACCGGCCGAGTACCGACAGAAGATCCTCGCGATCCCATAAATGGGACATATCCCATAATTGGGACATTCATCTTTTTCTCTTGGCTATAGCGCAAGCAGCAATCCGGGCTGGAAAAAATATGAATGTCCCGAACTAGAACTCCAGCTCAGGCTCCACAACGACCCACTTGCCGTCCTGTACCTGCGACAGCACGAGGTAATCGCCGGCAACGTGTTTCTCCGGGCTCAGTGACATCGACGGACCGCCGAACGGGTCCTTGTAGTCCGTGATCTTCTCGAGCTCTGCGAGGAAACCGTCCATCGTGAGATCAGGACCGGCGGCCTCGAGCGCTCTGACAGTCAGGTCCGCAATGACGTAACCGATTTGTGCTTGCCCCACCGGCTCCTTGCCGAATGCATCAATGTACTTGGCCACCCATGCCTGTATCCATTCAGACCCGGCGTTTTCGAGATCGACCAGCACGAACGGCGCCGATGCATAGAACCCTTCCATGCCGCCGTCGGACCCGATCGCCACCTCGCGCGTATACGGAACCATGTTCGCGACGATCGGCGCGTCCCAGCCGGCATCGCGCGCCGCCGTGTACATGAGGATAGCGTCCTTGATGAAGGGACCGAGCACCAACAGCTCGCAACCCGAGTTCTTGATGCTCGTGATCGTGCCCGTAAAGTCGGTTTCAGCGCCCTTGTGGTGCCCGACGTAGGCCACTTCGAGCCCGTGCTCCTCCACAGCCTGGTTGAATCCGATCTCGACTTCCGCACCGTAGTCAGTTGCGAGCGCCTGAAGGCAGACCTTCGAGACGCCGTACTTCTCTTTCATATACCTGATCGCGCCCCGTATCTGGTCGCGATAAGAAATGAAGTAGCTGAACTTCATCGGGTGCAGGGGCTCGTACATCGATACGGCCGCCGTCGTCGGAAACAGGTTCGGAACGCCGGCATCGAACATGCGCTGCATCACGGCGTTGTTGTGCGGCGTGCCCATGGAGGCGATAAAGGCAAACACCTTGTCGACGTTAATCAGTTTGTTGGTCGCCTTGACGGCAAGCGGTACCTGGTATTGCGTGTCTTCGACGACGAGATCGATCCGCCGACCGTGCACGCCACCGGCCTCATTGACCTCGTTGATTCGCATGCGTATGCCATTCGTCATCGGTTCGCCCCACATGGCGAGGCCGCCGGACAGGTCCGTGTGGGAACCAAGCTTGATCGAATCTGCGGTCACGCCGCGCGGCAGCTCTGACGAGGGCTCGTCGGGTCCACCGCAGGCGGCGAGGGAAAAGAACAGTAGGAACAGGGTTTTCTTCATGGTGTTTTCCTTGATACGAACGACGGCAACTCGGTGGTGTGCGGGGTGTCTGGGACGAGCGTATCGCCGACTTAAGCAGAGGAAGAGATTCCCCGCGCGCCACCGAGAATCCGCGGTCGCGCCTCGAGCGGCGCTCCTACAGCACTCTAGTACATCGTTGCTATCAGGTCCGCGTATTTATCGCTGATATAGCTCCGCTTCAATTTCATTGTCGGTGTCAGCTCTTCGTCCTCGGCGGTCAGTAACACGTCGATCAGTCGAAATTTCTTGATCTGCTCGACCGACGAAAAGCCCTTGTTGACCCGACGAACCTCGGAGTCTATCAATTCGACGACTTCCTCGCGTGCGCACAACGATCGGTAGTCAGTGAACGGGACCGCACGCGTCTGCGCGTAATGCTCTACGTTCTCCTTGTCGATCATGATCAGGCAAGTCAGGTACTTGCGCTGGTCACCGATCACGACCGCGTCGGAGACATACGGCGAAAACTTGAGTTCGTTCTCGATGAGCGACGGCGTTACGTTCTTGCCACCCGCGGTAATGATGATGTCCTTGAGCCGATCCGTGATCGTGAGATTGCCCTCCTCGTCCAGCTCGCCGACGTCTCCCGTGTGCACCCAGCCGTTGACGACGGTCTCGGCCGTCTTGTCGGGCTGGTTCAGGTAGCCACTGTACTGGCCCGTCGAGCGCGCAAGTATCTCGCCATTGTCGTCGATGCGGACGTCGACACCCGGCAGCGAAGGGCCCACGGTGCCGAGCCGATACTGGCCGGGACGGGTCATGTTCGTCAGGCCGGTTTCGGTCTGGCCATACACCTCGTCAATCGGCAGACCGAGAGCGACATACCATTTCAGCAGCTGATCGGAGACTGGCGCAGCACCGGACAACAGACGACGCGCGCGGTCGAGACCGAGCAGCTTCTTGACATTGCGGAACACGAGCAGGTCTGCCAGGCGAAAAGCGAACTCGTCCGCGAGCGAGGGTTGCTCACCGGCCAGCAGTTTCCCGGCGCGTCGCATGCCGGCGGCTAGCGCGAGCTCATACGCCTTGCGCCCCATCCAGGTGGCCTCGGACATTGCCGTCGTCACGCGGGAGTAAAACTTCTCCCATACGCGAGGCACGGCGAACATGTAAGTCGGCGAGAGCTCCTGCAGATTCTGGGCCACGGTCTCCGGACTTTCTGCAAAGTTGATCGTCATGCCGTGTGCGATCGACAAACACACGGAGAAGATTCGCTCGGCAACATGGCAGAGCGGAAGGTAGGTGAGTATCTCGTCGTCTTCACCAACGCGTATGACCTCCGGAGCAAACGTCATCTGAAACAGCAGATAACGATTCGGGATCATAGATCCCTTGGGCATGCCCGTCGTGCCGGACGTGTACACGAGCAGCGCGAGATCTTCGTTGCTTCCCTCGGCGACAATCTGTCCCACGAGTTGCGGATTGTCCTTGACGAATTCCTTGCCGAGCGCAAACAGCGTCTCGATCGGCTCAACCTTGTCGTGCTCGAAACCGCGGAGGCCTTTCCAATCGAACACGAAGACCTGTTCCACGCGCGGCAGCTGCTCCTCGATCTCGAGATATTTGTCGAGCTGTTCCTCGTCCTCGACGAACAGGAAGCGGCAATCCGAATCGGTCAGCGCATGATGCACCTGCGGCGGCTGGTAGGTGGGGTAGATACCATTGACGACGCCGCCAGCGAGCATAATGCCCTGGTCGGTCCAGACCCATTCTTTGCAATCCTCGCTCTGGATCGAACAAACATCGCCGCGCTCGAGACCCAACGCGAGCAGGCCATTGGCAACCTCCAGGGCGCGCTCCCGGTAGTCATTCCAGGTAAAGGTCTGCCAGATGCCGAAGTCCTTTTCCCGCATCGCAACGCGATCGCCGCGTTCGATCGACTTTTTGAGAAACAGCTTCGACATCGTGTCGCAGCCATCGATCAGAACGGGTTTGCCAGTCATCGCCAGGTCTTCCGTTTCTTCCAGCGACGCTCGCCGCGCACGCCCTCTTCTTTCTTTCCGAGGTAGAACTCCTTGACGTCCTCGCTTTCCAGCAATTCGTCGCTGTTGCCGTCCATGACCATTCCGCCAACTTCCATGACGTAGCCACGTTCGGATACGTGCAGAGCCGCATTCGCGTTTTGTTCGACGAGCAGGATCGTGAGGTCCTGCTCCTGGTTGAGGCGGGTAATGATCCCGAAAATCTCCTCGACGAGCGCCGGCGACAGGCCGAGCGACGGCTCATCGAGGAACAGCAGCCTGGGCCGTGCCATAAAGCCCCGGCCGATCGCGAGCATCTGTTGCTGGCCGCCGGACAGATACCCGGCCATCTTGCCCCGCATGGACTTCAGCGCCGGGAAGTAACCGTAGACGGTCTCCTCGTCGCGCCTTACGCCATCCCTGTCGTGCCGTTGATAAGCCCCCATTGCCAGGTTTTCGGCGACAGACAGGAACGGAAAGACCTCTCTCCCCTCGGGCACGTGTGCGATTCCACGACGGGCGACCCAGTCCGGATCGCGACACTGGATCTCTTCCCCATCGAACAAAACCTGGCCCTTGAGGCAGTCCAGGGCGCCGCAGGCAGTCTTGAGCAAAGTTGTTTTTCCAGCGCCGTTCGCACCGAGCACCGACACGATCTCGCCCTCATTGACGATCATGCTGACGCCGCGAATCGCCATGATCGGGCCGTAGTAGGTCTCGACGTTGCGCAGTTCGAGAAGCGGCGTCACCCGGACGTCCCCAGGTAGGCATGCTGCACCTCGGCGTTGTTTCGAACATCGTCCGGCGTACCGATCGTCAGCAGCCTTCCGTCGTTGATGGCCATGACCCGATCCGCTACCCGGCCGACGAGGTTCATGTCGTGCTCGACCATGACAAGCGTGACGCCGAGATCATGTTTAATGTCCTCGAGCCAGAACGCCATGTCGTCGGTCTCCTCATTGTTCAGTCCCGACGCTGGTTCGTCGAGCAGCAGCAGCGTGGGTTCAGCGCAGAGTGCGCGCGCCAGCTCGACGTTCTTGCGGGCGCCATACGGAAGATCGGAAATGCGCTCGTCACGGTACGGCGCCAGCTCGAGCAGGTCGATGATGTCCTCGACCCTGCGCCGCTGCTCGACCTCGTCGCGCCGAACACGTGGCAGGAACAGGAAATCCGTGAACAGGTTGCGCGTCATGTGGCTGTGACGGCCGACAAGCAGGTTCTGCAAAACCGTCGCTTTCTCGAACAGCTCGATGTTCTGGAAGGTCCGCGAAATACCGACGTCGACGACACGATGCGCTGGCAGTTCAAGAAGGTCCTGATCGCCATAGCAGATCGATCCGCTGGTAGGCGTATACAGGCGGCTGATCAGGTTGAATATCGTACTCTTGCCGGCGCCGTTCGGCCCGATTATCGCGTAGACCTCGCCGGGTTCCACTTCGAAGGAGACGTTCTCGACCGCATGCACCCCACCGAACTCGATTGACAGGTTTCGGACTGACAGTGTTTGCGGCCCGCTCATCGCATCCGCTCCGTCTTGAGGTAGCTCTTCTGCCGTACGAACGATGCTTTGCGGTAGTACGGGAACGTCTCGAAAAAGAAGCGCAATTTCTGCCAGCGCCCTGCGATGCCCTCGGGCTCGAACACGATGAAGACGACGATAATGAGCCCGAACATGAGGGGCTCGAGCCCGGCGAGCTGCCCGACTGACGGCGGCAGCGCATCGCGCAATAGTGCGATCGCGATAGGCAGTATCGAGATAAAGACCGCACCAAAAATCGCGCCGAGCAGGCTTCCCAGTCCGCCAACAACGATCATCAGCAGTAACTTGAGCGACTCAAGGACGCCGAATACGTCAGGCGCCAGGTAGGTCAGGTGGTGTGCGAGCAGAGCGCCAGCGAGTCCGGTGATACCCGCGCTGATGCCGAAGGCCTGTACTTTTACCCATTCGACATTGACTCCCAGGCTGCGTGCTGACAATTCGGAATCGCGAACAGCGACAAACGAGCGTCCTATTGGCGTACGGAAGAGATTCGCTGTTCCCCAGATGATCAGCAGCGCGAACAGCAGGTCGACGTAGTACTGCTGCCAGGCTTGTGCGAAGGCGAAGCCGAAGAACTCCATGCCCGGCACCGCCATGCCCGCGTGGCCACCGGTCAGGCTCACCCAGGAGCCAAACACCGTTTCCGCGACGATCGCGAACGCAAGCGTTGCGATCGCCAGGTAAAAACCATGCATCTTCGACGCCGATCGGCCGAGTGCCATACCGATCAGCGCGGTCAGGACGACAGATCCCGCTATCGACAACAGAAACGGCACGCCGTGTGACAGCAGCACGGAGTGCGTATATGCGCCAATTCCCAGAAAAGCGGCGTGCCCGAAACTGACCTGGCCGGTATGCCCCGTGAGTACCATGAGACCGATCCCGGCAATCGCGTAGACGAGCAGCAAACCGAGTTCCGTAAGGTAGTAGTCCTGCAGCAGCAGCGGTGCGACCAGCAGGAATACGATGACCAGGCCGACACGGATCTGCTCACCCCGCTTCGGCAGGAAGCGAATGTCATCTTCGTACCGGGTTTTGAACAGGTACTGCATCAGACCTTCTTTGCGTAGGTCTGCACGATCAGGCCTTCGGGCCGGATGAACAGGATGGCGAGCATCACGATGTATGCAGATGCGCCCTTGATGGACGGGAAGTAGTAATCGGCGAACGGCTCGATCACGCCGATGATCAGGCAACCGAGGATCGCGCCGGGGATCGAACCGAAACCGCCGACGATCGCGCCGGCAAGCGCCTTGATCCCGAGAAAACCAATGGTGGTGTCGACTTGCGTTACGGGGGCCATGAGCACGCCGGCACCGGCCGCGATCATCGCGCCAATGGCCCAGGTCATCGAAACGAGGCGCTTGACGGGGATGCCCATGTAGTAGGCTGCCAGCTGATTCTGTGAGGCGGCCTGCGACGCAAGTCCGAATCGCGTCCTGGAAAACATCAGGTACAGGAGGCCCACGAGCAGGATCGTCGCGACAATGACGGCGATACGCTCGGCGCCGATGCCGACCGGACCCAGCGAGACCTTGCCGTCGAACGGTGTGTCGAGGGGCAGCGTGTTCCAGCCCCAGATCATCCCCGCGAGCGAACGGAAGATGAACCCGAACGCAACTGTCAAAATGAATATGCTGGCTGACGATTGCCCGATAATGCGACGCATGATTTGCGCGTCAATCAGGTAGCCAACCACGCCGATCGACAGTACGCCCAGCACGAAGGACAGCCAGAAATTGCCGCCTGTTGCCTCAGAGAGCGCCAGCACGGCGAACGCTCCGAGCATCATGAACTCGCCGTGAGCGAAATTGACGACCTCGGTCGCTTTGTAGATCAGCACGAACCCGAGAGCGACGAGGCCGTAGGCGCAGCCTTGCGCCAGACCCGTAATCGCCAGATGAATGACGTCATCCAGTGGCAGCATGCTGTCCCCCTGCCCTTATTCTTTTCGTAATGCTGGCAGCGCCTAGCTTAACGAATTCCGCCGCCGGGGGGCATGTCAATTCGGGTCTTCAGGCGGCCCCTGACAGCTCGCGTATCGTGGCGCCGAGCGTCCCGAGTGCCTCGGCGAACAATTCCGGCTCGATCGTCAGAGGCGGCAGAAACCGTATGACATTGCCGCGTACTCCGCAGGTCAGCAGCAATACACCGCGTTGCAGCGCCTCCGAGGCAACGGCTTTGGTCAGCTCGGCATCAGGTCGTTCGGCGTCGCCCTGCTCAACGAATTCGATGGCGCACATCGCACCCAGCACGCGAACGTCACCGACTACACCGGTATCGGCCTGCAGCGATTCACCCCACGCAGACACCTGCTGCCCGAGCGCCAGCGCTTTTTCGCAAAGACCTTCCTTTTCGATGACGTCGAGCACCGCAAGCCCGGCGGCACAGCCTAGCGGCGAACCACCGTAAGTGCCTCCGAGGCCGCCGGGCTCCGGAGCGTCCATTATCTCGGCCTTGCCGATAACACCCGACAACGGGAGACCGCCGGCGAGGCTCTTCGCAACGGTAATGAGGTCTGGCTCGATGCCGGCGTACTCCGTGGCGAACAGCCTGCCGGTGCGTCCGAAGCCGGTCTGGATTTCGTCACAGATCATGACAATGCCGTGCGCATCGCAGAT
>JAAUXY010043608.1_pt1 | contig 16079 bp, 9 predicted proteins | sample 7278121 | NCBI WGS metagenome assembly JAAUXY01 (sample SAMN14350117, study PRJNA611818) | marine sediment metagenome | isolation source: surface marine sediment (1.8m) | place: French Polynesia: Moorea | collected 2018-08 | reverse complement strand
TCCACCAGATGCTGTAGGCGCCGAGGCGCGACCGGGCCGTGGCATCCAGGAGGGCCGGATAGACCTCTGTGCCCAGGCGTTCCAGGTCCGCCGCGTCCATCGTCCAGGCCAAGCCCTTCGCACACACCGGCCAGGGCCTGACCCCCAGGCCGCCGGTCACTGCTCCCTTCGCTTGCGAGGCGATCTCCGCCGCGATCTCGTCCAGCCTGCTGTCGAAGCTCTCGAGCGTGAAGTCCTTCTCGAGGCAGGACAGGGTCGCTTCCTGCGCCTCGGCCAGCCAGCCGGCGTCGGCGACATGGAAGGGCGAAGCGCCGCTGCGAAAGATGCCCGCGATGGTCATGGGGAAGTAGCGGCCCACGGCGTCGACGCTCGGCATCAGAACCCCGGCGACGACCGCGTCGCCGCAGAGGCCGGCCGCCAGGGCGAAGCGCCAGACCGGGCTGGTCAGGTAGATCTCGAGCCAGGACTCCGAGAGTTCCTGCTTGCTGAAGGCGACGGCCGATTGCAGCCAGTCGTCCCAGGGATCCAGGAAATCCTTCGGCAGGGCGCGCCGGACGAAGTCCCCGTGGGTCGGCACCTTCCCGAAGTAGCCCAGGACCGCGTCCGGGCCCGCTCCGGCTAGAGTCTCTCCCGGCATCTGAATTCCTCAAGCAAGCCGCGGCGGAAGGGGTTGTTCACGCTGCCGGCCTGCAGCTGGAAGGCGGCTTCGAAGCCTTCGATATCGAAGGACAGATTGAAGGTGTCGGCCGAGGACCGCGGCGCGAGCCTGCCGCGGTCGAGAAGCCGGAACAGCGCCCAGGGCCCCTCCGCGCTGTAGCTTGCGGGGGCGGCCTCGATCAAGGGCGTGAAGACGATCCGGGCCACCGTGGACCCGCTCGGCGGCGGCCAGGTCATCGTCGCCTGGCGCGGCGGGCCATGGCGATAGGTCAGCCTTTGGTCGCCGAGTTCCAGCACGACCTGGCCCACGGCCTCGTCGAGCTTGACGGGCTTGATCAGGAAGGTGATCGAGGGGCGGTCGCTGCCGCCCGGGAAGAAGGCTTCCTTGATGGTATCCGCGGCCTCCAGCTGGCGCAGGGCCGCAGGCGAGATCTCGAGGCGGGCATCGCCGGCCGCTCTGGGCCGCCAGGGACGCACCGACTTGTCGACGAAGGGCGCCAGGTACTGCTTGAAGAAGCTGTCCGTGCGGCCGCCGGGCCCGAAGAAGCGCGCGAAGTCGTCCAGGTTCACGTCGGTCCGACTGCCCTTGGCGAGGGGGTAGCGATCGCCCAGGGCCTCCTGGCAATGGCGAACGATCTGCTCCCGCCAGGCCCGGTCGAGCTGGTTGCGCACCGAGCCGGCGGCGACCGCGACGCTCTGCAGGGCCAGGCTGCGCAGCCAGCGATCGACGGGAGCGGGTTGGCGGCCCGCTTCGTTCCTCACCCGTTGCACGATCTCGGAGCCGCTGCCGGACAGCAAACTCTTGGAGGCCTCGGCCCGGTTGGCCGAGGAATCGATCGTGTTGAGCTGGAAGTGGAGATCGGCGATCAATCCCAGGATCCGATCGACGGGGCGCGGCTGCCCTTCCTCGGCTTCGACCAGCGCATTCAGCCTCGCGAAGCGCTGCGTGACCCGATTGGCCGGGTCCCCGATCTCCAGCGCTTGCGCTTCCGGTGCCGTATCGCCCAGGAGGCCTTCCAGTTGCTCGCGCATTTCCTGGAGCCGGCCCGAAATCTTGCCGGTATCGACCGGAAGCTGGCCGGCAATCGACAGATCCGTCTCCCGCCGGATTGCCGTGAGCAGGGTCACGATCGGCGAGGTGGGACCCGACAGCGTCCTCGAAACCTCGATGGCCTGCCCGAAGCCGCCGATCCGCGCCAGCTCGATGCGGTCCAGGTAATCCGCCCAGCGGCGGACGTACTCCTCGAAGTAGAAGGCCGTGATTTCGGTGGTGAGGACCGCGAGCCCGGCCTCGTCAAGCAAGGCGGTCTCCCCGGAACCGATGACCCAGCGCTCCGAGGCCGCGGTGCTCGCGAGCTCCGGGCCCTTCACCCGGAACACCTGCTTGTAGCCCTCGGCCGTGAAGAGGCCCGGAATGCCGTCGGTCGGCCCGCCTTCCGACGCGACCGCGAAGACCTTGGCATCCGGCCCGGCCTTGTCGGCCAGCCGCCAGGTCTCGAGCTTGCGTGCCGCGGCGGAGTTCTTGACCTGGGCATAGACCCGTTCGGCCAGTGGTCGCCGGGCCAGGATCGTGCGGGCCTGGGTCACCAAGGCGGCATTGACGGGCGGCGGCCGGAGCTCGTTTTCCAGCAGCGCCGAAAGGTGGCCCGACAGCGCGTCTCGGAACGGCAGACCGGTCTCGCCGGGCAGGCGGGCAGCCCAATCCACCGAAAACCATAGGGCGACGAACTCGGGATCCAGCTGCTTGGGATCCGCGAGCATCAGGTAGGTCTTCAAGGCGGTGTAGAGCAGGTCGTAGTTGTCGGGGCTGTCGGCGATCTGCAGCTCGAGGCGCCGCATCAGCCGGGTCAGCAGCAGCGCGTTCAGGCCGCGCCGGTAGGCCGCATTCGCCGCATCGCCCAGCTTGTCACCCTGATACAGGCCGAAGGTCATGGCCAGCGGAGGACTCTCCCCTCTCTGGTCGTAGCCGTTCGGAAGGGACCGCAGGGCGTCGAGCTGCGGCAGGACGTCCCAGGCCTCGTCGCCCGGGGCCGAGTCGGCCGCCAGGCGCTGGTAATCTGTGACCTGCTCGGCGGCGTCCGCGATATGGGCTTCGTTGCTAAGATAGCTGGTCGTCCAGATCCCGAGCAGGCCGGCAAGGGCCAGGACCCCGCCGGCATAGGCGGAGCGGTGCACCCAAGATCCGTAGCGGGCCATGAAGCCCGTGCGACCGACCAGCTCGGATTCCCGGAACACGACATCCTGAAGCAGCCGGGTCAGAAAGTAGCTCCGGCCCTGCCCGCTTCGGGCCGGCATTTCCTCGCGCCTGAGGCCGAAGAGGCCGGACATCGCGCTGACCGCGCGGTCGATCGGCGTCCCCTCCTGCGTACCGCTGGTGAAGTAGACGCCCCGCAGCAGGCCCGGCTGGTCGTAGCGGCTGGGCTGAAAGGCCTCGTTCAGGAATTCCTGAAGCGAGGCCTTGATCGAGGCCATCTGTTGCGGGAACCCGAGGATCAGGCCGCGCCGCTGGAGGTCCCGCTCCTCGCCGAGGCGGTCGAAGATCCGTTCGTCGAGACGTTCGATCAGGCGATCGAACTCCTGGGGAAATGTATCGAGGGGCCGGCCCCGCTCGGCGTTCCGCGCCAGCGGAAAGGTCGTGCCCCAGACCTGTCCGCGGCCCTCGCGGCCCAGGTCGTCGAAGAACTCGATGAAGCCGGCGACTAGGTCGCATTTGGTGAAAATGACGTAGACCGGGACGCTGACCTTGAGATCCTCGGTCAGCTCCTGAAGCCGCTTTCTGACGGCCAGCGCATGGTGCCGAATCGTGTCGCGGTCGCCTCTGGTCAGGTCGTCGACGCCGACCGCCACCAGGACGCCGTTGACCGGACAGCGGCGCCGGTACTTCTTCAGCAGCGCCAGGAAGTTCCGCCAGGCCGAGCTGTCCACCATCTGGTCGCTGTCCTGGGTGGTGTAGCGCCCGGCCGTATCCAGGAGCACGGCATCCTCGGTGAACCACCAGTCGCAGTTTCGGGTTCCGCCGACGCCGCGGATCGCCGCGTCGCCGAAGGCCTGCATCAGCGGAAAGCGCAGGCCGGAGTTCTTCAGCGCCGTGGTCTTGCCGGCCCCAGGCGGGCCGATGATGACGTACCAGGGCAGCTGGTAGAGCAGGCGCCGGGTGCCGCGCCCACCGAGCTTGGTGTCCTTGAGGGTCTTCAGGGCCTCCCGGAAACGCTGCCGCAGGACCTCGTATTCCTCTCTGGAGGCCGCCATCTCGGGGGAGATCTCGGGCTCGCCCGTGCCCAGCAACGCCTCGCCGATCTGGCTGTCCATGCGCCGGCTTCGAAAGAAGCTCCAGACACGGCTTCCGATCCAGGCGAAGGCGATCAGGCAGATCGTCACCAGGCGCGTGTCTTCGGCGGCGAAAGGCTCCCAGCCAGCGATGGCGACCAGCGGCGCGACGAACCAGATGAGGAGGGCCAGCAGGATGATCCCGTAGAGGGAGATCGCGGTCCGGCTCACCAGCCACCCGAAGCAGGCCTTCAGGAACCTCATTGCCCGGCCCTTTGCGCCCGCGGCCGGCGGCACGCCGATCCCAGCCGGTCCTCGTGCCGGTCATGGACCACGGACCACGGCCGGATCGCCCGTCCTGCCTCGGTCATGAACACCTGTCGTCCTATGCCTCTCATCAAAGGGACCTCTGCGATCTCGGACAGGCTCCTAGCTGATCGGAACCCTGATCTCGATGCGTCGGTTCTGCCGCCGCCCCTCCGGCGTGTCGTTGCTTGCGATGGGTTCCGTGTCCGCGCGGCCTTCCGTGACCAGCTCCATCGGTGCTCTGAGGGTCTCCGCCATCAGCCGCGCCACGGCTTCCGCCCGCGATGAGGACAGGTGCCAATTGGACGGGAACCTCACGGTGCGGATGGGCTGGCTGTCGGTATGGCCGATCACGTGGATCGGGCTGGGCGCGCCCCGGAGGACCTGGGCCAGCTTCCTGAGAACCGGTGCGTGGCTGCCGGAGACTCGCGCGCTGCCGGAGCCGAAGAGGCCCTGATTGTGGATGACGATCTTGATCCGCGCCCCTTCGTCGATGACGTCCATGAGACCCTCCCGCCGCTCCGCGGCCATGGCTTCGTAGACCTGCTCGTAGAGGCCCGGCTCGGCCGCCGCATCGCGCTGCGGGGGATCGGGCACCAGCTGCCTGATGACGGCGGCTTGGCTTTCCGACAGCGGCGGGGCGGCACGGACCAGTCCGTTGAGTTCCACGAAGACCGCGTCGGAGGAACGGTTCAGATAGTGATTGAAGGTCAGATAGCCGATCACGGCCAGCGCGCAGACGGCAACCGGGACCACCCATAGCGGGATGTATCTGGCCGCCTTGGGGCGTCGGTCGACGATCCCCTGCCACGACGGCGAGAGCTCCCGCTCGGGCTCGCCGCGGATCTGCCGGATCGTCTCGTTGAGGTTCCGCGTGATCTCGCCGAGCTGCGCTTCGCCTCGGTCCTGGACCCCGAACTTGCCCTGGAAGCCCAGCGCCAGACACACGTAGAGGAGCTCGAGAAGGTCGAGGTTGTGGGCCGGGTTCTGCATCATCTTCGAGAGGATGTTGAAGAACTTGGCACCGCCCCTGGTCTCGTTGTGCAGGGTTCCCAGCAGGCTTTGCTTGCTCCAGATGGATCCGCTGCCCCAGGGCGTCGAGAGCACCGCCTCGTCCACCAGAGCGCAGAGCGCGTAGCGGCCGGCGTGGACCGCCTGATCGCTCGCACCGCCCTGCCGCGCCGAGGTCTCGAAGCCCTTGATCATGCGCAGCGCGGCTTCACGCAGTCCCTCCGGGTCGTCGTGATGGGGCGTCCTGCGCAGCTGCCGGGCCAGCGCGAAGGCGGTCGCGGCGCCGCTCAGCAATGGGTTCTTGCCGCTGGCCACCATGGCCTCGCCCGGGTCGAAGCGCCCTTGGAACGCCGTCGACGGCGCATCGGTCTGCTCGGTACCGCGCCGGCTCCCGCCCGGGGTTGGCAGGATGATCGTCCGTTCGAAGTCCTCTTCGCCCAGGTCAAAGTCTTCGAAGGGGTCGCGACCGGACATCGTGCCTACTGCCTGATTGCCCAGAACTGCATCTCGAGGCCCGGGAACTTGCCGCCGACGTGAACCGCGAGTCCGCCGGACCTGTCCATCTCCTTCCAGAAGGCGTTCTTCGTGTCCAGCGCGAAGTACGTGACGCCGCTGTGGAAGGGAATCTGACGCGGCGCGACCGGCAGGGCGTGCACGTCGACTCCCGGGAGAGCCCGGTTGACCAGGTCACGGATCTTCTCGACGGGCCCGATCTTGACCTGGGCGGGAAAGCGGGTCCGCAGAGCCTCTGCCGGGAGATCGGCATTGACGGCCAGAACGAACATGGCGTCCGTCAGCAGGGCAGGGTCGGGAACCACGGCAACCCTGATGCCGTACTTGCGCTCCTGCAGCGGAATGGCGATGGCGCGCCTGTCGATCACCATGCTCAGCGACTGTCTGAGCGAGGCCATCAAGGGCTCGAAGGTCTCCTTCAGCTGATCGTGGCGGTACTCCGGAAAGGCCGGCGGTCGCTTGCCCTCGCTGGTAAAGGTGGAGAGTTCGCCGGCCAGGGACAGCAGGAGCCGGTAGAGGGCTTCGGGATGCAGGTCCGGGGTCTGCCTGAGGTGGGCAACGACCGGCTGATAGCGGTTCACCGTCTGGAGCATGAGAAAGTCGGCGATTTCCGCCGCACCGCCGCGCCCGGACTCGGAGACCAGCCCGGCCAGGCTCTCGCCGCGCTGATTCAAGAGGCCTTCGATCTCGCTGATGAAGCCCGCGAGCCTCCTGTCGTTCCGGCAATCGAGGCCAGGCGGGATGAAGCCGTCATCGAACAGCGCGACCTTGTCTGCGCCGACCTGGATGATCCTGGCGATGCCGAGGGGGAGGAACCCGCTGCGCTCTTCGTTGTCCAGCTTCAACTCGAGCCGCAGGCGCGCCACCTGGAGCTGCGCCGGCGCATCCGAGCTGCCGCAGTTGTCGCGCACCTCGATCTCGTCGACACCGAAGCGCGTCACCGCCGGGGAAGCGCCGTTGAGCCCGACGTCTAGCCCCCTGGGATCCTGGATCGGCATCACAAGGTGGACCTGGAGATTCTCCATGTCCTCGCTGAGCTCGAGGGGCAGCGGCGTGTCGGCTTCGTCCGGTGCATTGAAGTAGGTGCCGTCGGGCATGATGCCCGCGCAGCGGGTGATGGCCAGCTTCCCGGTCTTCAGCAAGTCCTGGTCGATCTGCAGCTCCTTGAACCCCCAGCCGAAGGGCCTGAGCGCGCCGGAGCACCGTCGAACCAGGCTCTCCAGGTAGCGGTCCTGCTGCTGGAAGTGCTGGGGCCGCAAGAACAAACCCTCGGACCACACGACCTTGTTGGTAAGTGTCATAGATGCCGGCCTCCGGGCGCGTTCAGGTCGGGGGCGGGCCGGGCGCCGTGATGGGCGCCGCCACGATCCGCCACGTTCTGGACGCCAGGCGCTGCACGGGAAGCTCAATCATAGGCCTCGACCACGATCTCCGACCGCTTGAAGTCGACCTTAAGCTCCGTCGTCTCGCCCTCGGGGACGGCCACCGCCGCGCGCCAGAGCCCGCCTCGCTCGTAGAGACGATAGTTGCCGGTAAAGCCGACGACGCGCGTTTCGGGTTTAAGCTCCCGCTCGAACTCCAGGACCTGGCCGGGCGTGAGCAGGACTTCCTCCTTGTCCTGGAGGTCCGTGCCGAGCCGGGCGACGTCGCCCTCGATCAAATCGTCGAAGGACGCGCCCTTGAAGGCGGTATCGGACTTCAACTCGTACATCCGCACGACCAAGGGCTTGGGACGGCCGTCGGGATCCGGGTTCAAGTCCTCGGCACCGATAAGGGTGACCTCGATCCGTGTCGGGCTCGAACCGCAGCCGGCCAGGGCCAAGGCCAATGCCGCCGCCAAGGCGGCGCAGCTGCTTCGTCCGATCCAACGGGTGGCGCCCCCCCACATGAGCCTAAGCCTTCCTGCGTTCGCTGCTGCCGATGCGGGGTGGGGCCGCCCTGCCGGACTTGCCGGTCATCTGGCGGACCTGCTCCTCATAGGCCTTGCCGAATTCGCGGCCGAAGAGGTTGTCGAAGTCCTCTTCCGCCTCCCGGGCGATTTCGGCGTAGAGCTGAGTGAACTGCTCCCAGTATCGGGACTTGGCGCCGGGCATCAGCTTGCCGATCGGGCTGGTCGCATCGATCCGTTCCTCGAGCGCCTCGGGATCGAACCGCTTCAAGAGGGTTGCGATCGCACGCTCCATGCCCACGACCATCGCGATCTGGTGGGCCTTCAGGTCCTCGAAAGCCTCATCTATCGCCTGCTGCGCCGTCAGGCAGCCCGGCTGCTCCTTCTCCAGCAGCTCGATCATCGCCTTTTCGTCATTCAAGGACCATTTGAGCGGGTTGTTGCCGCTCTGCTGAATGATCGTCTGCGACATCCGGAGCTCGCCCTTGATGACGCGCCGGGCCTCCAGCAGCTTCCGAAGTCCGGCCACCACGTCGCGATAGATCTTGCCGAGGCGCTCCATGGTTTCGGCGACGTCGGCATCGCCCAGATCGGCCTGACTCAGTCCGGCGCCGGCAAGGAAAGCCTGCAAGGCGGCGAGATCGTCGGGTTGCGGCGGCGGCGTCACGGCCCGGCTCGGGCGCACGCCCTCGGGCCCGGCGGCGGGGCCGCCGGGACGCGCGGGCGATGTCGGGCCTGCGTCACCCTGGGGCGGCGCGCTCGTGGCGGGCGCGGCAGCGGCCAGCGGGGTCACGGGGGCGTCGGCAAAGGGATCCGCGCCGGCGGTGCCCGCCAATGGTTCCAAGTCGGCAAGCTTGGGTGCCGCTGGCGCAGAAGGCGCCAAGTTCTCGTCCCAGTCCTCCGGGATCTGTTCGTCCGGCACGGCTTGAAAGGGGTCGAGCGAATCCTGCTCACAGCCGATCTGGTTGATGTCGGAGAAGTCTTTCGCGGCCTGAGTCAGATCGTCGCCGCTTTCTGCGGCCGGCTCGTCGATCAGCCAGTCCTCGGCTTCCAAGGCTCCCTCCTCGGACAGAACGGCGAAGGGGTCGTCGTCGGAATCCGGGATGTCGGTCAGACCACCGGTCGGGCCGGCGGTGGTTCTCGCCTCGCTGCCGCCGACCACCTGGATCGAGAGCCGATAGTGGCCGACCGAGACCTCGTCGCCATCCGTGAGAATCACCGAATTGCCCCGGCCGACCTTGTCCGTGGCGGCATTCAGGAACACTCCGTTGGTGCTGGTGTCGGTCAGCCGGTAGCGGTCGCCCTGCTGCTCGATCCTGCAGTGGTGCCGGGATATCGCGCCGGTCGGGTCGGGCAGAACGACGTCATTGTCGCTGCTGCGCCCGACGTCGAGGGCGCCCTCTTCGAGGGTGACCCTTTCGCCCCGAACGGCGGCTGCACCGCCCTTGGTCTTCACCTCGACTATCAGCAAGTCGCTATCCTCGACCGCCCGGCAACTCGTCCAGGCTCTTGACCAACAAACTATAGCGTAACTGGTAACCTCTTGCATCCAAATGCTCAATCAGGCGAAATCCGGGCCCGGCCTGTGATGGACAAGTCTAGGCTGTGAAGCTGCCGCCGTTCTTCATCGAGGGACTAGGGCCGTCGGATCGCCATCGCCCCTGCCAAGCCGATGTCGTGGCCGGCCCCTTGGCGCGAATTCGGCCCTTGGGGCGAGGGGTCGTTCACGCCCCATTTCTGCCCCAAAAAAGACGCAACTATGAACCCTTGGTTATACGCCCTCGCAAAAGCCCGGCTCCTTGCGGGTTTCCAGGGCAACAGGGGGCCTGACGGCTTGCCGGGCCCGACGTCCCGGTTCCAAGGCACAGCCGGCCCCGACCTTGCGCCGAACCGGCCTCGACCGTCCTGCTAGCCTTTGGAAACTGTTATGATAAAATCAACCCAACTGGTCTCGCAGAACCAGCTTGGCTCTGCACCTGGGGTGGATCAGGCAACTGACGTTTGGCAAGGTCGCCGACATAGGGTCACGTAGGCCTAAGACGTCGGGCGAGGGCGAGAGTCGAGAGCGATATGCGTCTTAGGTTAGCTGTCTTACTTGTTTCCGGCATTGTGGTTCTGAGCGCTTGCGACACGCTGTTGCAGCAGGGAACACCAGAAGAAGAGGTGGCTCAGCCCGCGCTGGAGCCGGCGCCGGCCGTGCCCCTTTTCACGCCCGAGCCCGGCCTCACGCCGCGCGAAAGGATGAAGAAAGCGCTCGGATTGCTCCAGGTGGGGGCCTCCGAGCACGCCAGGGTCGAGCTGAACGCTTATCTGGCCGAGGTGCCAGACAGCCGAAGGGCGCAGGACCTGCTCTCGCAGATCGACGCCGATCCCGTTGAGGTTCTGGGGAGCGAGCATTTCCTTTACTCGATACGGCGCGGTGACTCGATCTCCTCGATCTCCAAGAAGATGCTGGGAGATCCTCTGAAATTCCATATCCTGGCCCGCTACAACGATCTTGCGAACCCGAGCGAGATCACGGTGGGACAGGTCATCAAGGTGCCCGGGAAGCGACAGGTCGATCGGCCGACCGCCCAGCCCAAGACCGTGCCACTGGCGGCTAGGAAGCCGAGCCAGCCGGCCACGGCGGCCGCCGTGACGCCGCAGGCGCCCGAGCCCGAGCGTGCGACGCCCTCGCCGAGCAGCGACCAAGCCGGTACGGAGGCCGCCGCGGCCGAGGCGGCCTCGAAGGCTGCGGCCGCAGAGGCGGCCAGGAAGGCTGCGGCCGAGGAAGCGGCGGCCAGAGCGGCAGCGGCCGAGGCGGCAAAGAAGGCCGCCGCCGAAGAAGAGGCCAAGAAGGCCGCTGCGGCCGAGGCGGCCAAGAAGGCTGCCGAGGCGGAGGCGGCCGAACGGGCCGCCGCCGCGGAAGCGGAGAAGCAGGCGGCGGCTGCCGAGGCGGCCGCAGAGGAGGCCGCCGAGGCTGCGGCGACGGAAATCAGGGAGCAGACCATCAAGTTGGCGATCCTGAAGGCCGACAGCTACGCGGACAGCGAGGATTTCAGCGGCGCGATCAACCACCTGGAGGAGGGTCTGCTCGAATATCCGGATTCGGCAGAGTTGAAGGAAAAGGCGGTTGTCGCCTACGTCAGTTTCGCCGATCAGCTCGATCAGCAGGGGCAGTTGAACGAAGCAGAGTCGGCGCTGCGCCGGGCGACGGAGCTGGCGCCGGGCGATGCCGGGGCCAGCAATCGGCTGGCCCGTCTCGAGCGGCGCCGGCAGGTCGACAGCCTGATGGCGGAGGCCGCGCGGTTCCGGAACCAGAACCTGCCGATCGAAGCCTTCCAGGCCTACGGCCGGATCGTCGAGCTGGAGCCGGAGAACGAGGCCGCGCAGCAGGAACTTGCCAGCCTGAAGCCCATCGTGGCCGAGGCCTACCATCGCCAGGCGCTGATCGCCTTCCGCCAGGAGGATCTCGCCAAGGCGGTCGAGCTCTGGGATCGGGTGCTTCAGGACGTCGATCCCGAGCACAGCCAGGCGAAGCTGAACCGGGCTCAGGCGATCGATCTGATGAAACGGCTCGAAACCCTCTCCGAGACCGAATGACGGGGCGCCGCTAGAGCACGATGACATGAGGTCGAGTCGACCTCACGTCTGAATCGTGCTCTAAACTGTTGAAGTGGAGCGGGATTCAGATTTGAAGTCCAGAAGACTTCGAATCATCCCGCTCTAGGGATCGCCCGAGTTCACCCGCCACGTCTACCATCCGGGAAGGCTGCGGCCTCGCGCCACGGGTTGGCGTGAGCGCGACGTGCCCCCACTGGGCTCACTCGCTAACCGCTTGCAGCTTCTTCTTGATTCTGCGGGCCCGCTCCAGGAAGAGCTGGGCTCTCTCGTGATCGGGCTCATAGGTCAAGGCCTCTTCCCAATAGGCGATGGCCTGATCGAGGTCCACGCTGAAGACGCGCTGGCCCTTCTTGAAGCGGTCCTGCGCCAGCGAGCGCCTCGTCTGCAGGAGCAGGGAGTCGACCGCGGCGTTGTCGCTGAGACCGGAGAGCAAGGCGTAGTCGCTCGAAGACTGCAGGTGCGGCAGCGCCTCCCGAAGCTTCCCACGATCGTAGAGGTCGATGCCGACCCGGCCATGAGACACCGCCAGCAGCTCGAAAGCCTGGCGGTCGCTTGGGTAGGCCTTGAGATGTGATTCCAAGGTCTTGATCGAATCCCGGTAGGCCGCCTTTTCGATCAGGGCCTCGGACCGCGACAAGGACGCCGCCTGCTTCTCGTCCTTTTCCTCCGGAGGCGGCGCCAGCGGTTGCGCGATCGCGGTCAGGGCCTCGGCCTTCGGCGCCGCCTTGCCGCTGCCATCGCCACCGGGCGCGGCGACGGGTTTGGGGGCGTCCTCGGCCACCTTCCGGGCTGCCCGATCCGCACGCGGAGACGTTCGCGGCAGCGGGGGCTCTGACGCCGCCGTGTCCGGCGCGGGCGTCGAGGCCCTGCGGCTGTCGAGCTTGCTGCCCGATCCGAGGAGCCGACGGCGGGTCTGTCGGATCTTCTCGGCTTCCAGGGCCCGCAGCCCCTCCTGTGCTTCGTCGTGCTCGGGGTCGAGGCTCAGGACGACCAGGAAGCGGCGTTGCGCCTCCTTCAACTTGCCCCGTTCCAGCGCCCTGGATCCAAGCCGGAATTCCGCCTCGGCCTTCTTTCGGATCTTCGCCTCGAGCGCGCGGCTCGCGGCGTCGGCATCTCCGGAATCGGCGCCGAAGGATTGGACGATTCGCCACTGCAGCAGCGCTGCGTGGAGGTCGCCCTGCTTTGCGAGGTTCTGCGCCAACTGCTTGCGGTCCTGCAGGGCGCCTTCGTCCAGCCCCTCGGTCCCGGACCTCGATGCCAGGCCGCAGGCCCCGAGCAGCAGCAGGGCACCGAGGAGGGCCACGCCGTGCAGAGGCGCCTTGGTGGTCATCTAAGAGCGACTCGCTTGAAGACCTCCAAACGCTTCGCGAAGGTCTTCACGTTGTTGCTGCAGTAGATCTGTGTGCGCCGAAGCATGAAGGGGTTGGCGAAAGACGGATTGCCGCCGCGGGTCACGGTGACTCCCATCTTGAAGCCTTCCGACTTGACCAAGTCGACAACCAAGTCGTTCTCCGCACCATAGGGATAGGAGAAGGTGTGCATCGGAAGGCCGAGACGGCGGAGGACCTTCGTCGAGTAGCGGATCTCCCTCAGGACCCGCTTCTCGTAGGCGGACTGGCCTTCCCCCTCCAGCTTTTTCGTCAGGTCGGCATGGGTCTTCGAGTGGGGCTGGATGTCGATCAGGCCGGAAGCCACCATCTTCCTCATATGATCCCAGGTCAGCCCGGCCGGCGCGCCGATGAAGTCGGCGTAGATGAAGACGGTGGCCTTGAAACCGAACTCGCGCAGCACCGGATAGGCGATCTCGTAGGTCGAGCGGTAGCCGTCGTCGATGGTGATGATGACGGACTTTTTGGGAAGGCTCCGATCGCCGGCCATGAAAGCCGCCAAGTCGGCGAAGCTGATGACCTCGAAGCCCCGGTCCCGAAGGTAGGCCATCTGAGCCCTGAAGGCCGCCTTCGACACCGAGAGCTTGCCGCAGTTCCTGTCGGAGGACGCGAAGCGGTGGTAGGTCAGGATCGGAACTGTCTGGTAGCCGTCGCCGAAGACCGCGGAGCGATTGAAGGGCCGGCGCGGGATGACGACCTTCTGGCCGGGCTTGACCCGCTTGATGTGATTGGCCTCCGCGATCACCCAGTCCAGGGAGGGGTCGTCCAGGTACCTCTCTGCCAGGGACCGCAAAGTGTCCGACCTGCCGGCCGCAACCAGCAGAAAGTCCCGGTCTTGACTGATCACGGCCGGATCCGACACGCGGAAGGCCGCGCCGCAGCCCGACAGAAGCAGGGCCGCCAGCGGAAACACGATCAAGAGAACGAAAGCGCGCGACCGGGCAGCCGCCGGTCCGCCTCGCCTCCTGGCTTCCCGTGGTCGTCCCGGGCTTGTGGATTCCGGGGAGGCCGGCCATGGATCGATGCTTGGCTCGCCGTCGGTCCGAAAGACTTCAGGCATCTTTGGCTCCATCCTCTCTGCTGCGCGTGTCCAGGGCGATCGCCATCTTGTTGAAGGCAGCGAAGACCTCCCCCAGGTCGTCGCGCCGTTCCTCCGGTATCCGGCAGTTGAAGTTGCCCTTCGCGATCTCGGCGATCGAGGTCCTGAGCAAGCGCAGCGGTCCCGACAACAGCCGGCCAAGGACATAGGAAACCACGCCGACCGCGACCACGGTCGCGAGGCCGAGGGCGATCAGGAGCAGGCGGGTGGTATCGATCACATCGCGCAGAGCGGTCTGCGCCAGGCCCAGATGCACCTGGCCGACCTGCCGGTTCTGGAAGACGACCGGCGCCTTGAAATCCAGGATCGCGTCCTGCCCGGTCTGGCGGACCAGGGAAGCCCGCACGCCCTCATGATCGACGACCAGCTCGGCGTCCGGCCGCAAGCCGAACGCCTCTCCGATGAGCGCCTTATCGCTGGCGCCGCGCACCATCCCATCGTGATCCGTGATGATCAGGTATTCGAAGGACTGCCCCTGGACTGCGTCCTCGACGAAGATCTCGATGGCAATCCAATCCTCGCTCAGCAGGGGGATCGCGGTCTCGGAGGCGATGAACTTTGCAAAGGACGAGCCGGAGTCCATCGCGTAGCGCTTCAGCGTGTCGCTTTGCTTGGCATCGATCAGGAAGATGCTGACGGCCATGATCACGGCGATGAAGCCGGCCATCAGCGCGGTCCACTTCACCTTGATCGGGACATAGCGCTGTCGTTCCCGGTCCTTGGCGTGTTCGCTCAGGATCTGAGCCTCGTGCCGCAGGGCGAGGAGCAGCTCTTCGCCAGACTGGAGGCGCTGGTCGGGCGCCTTGGCGAGCAGTTTGTTGATGATCTGACGCAGGCCCGGAGGCAGATCCGGTCTCAACGACGTGAGCTGCGGCGGATCCTCCTCGGTGATCTTGTAGAGCAGGCTCGCGATGCTGTCGCCCTCGAAGGGCTTCTGGCCGGTGGTCAGCTGATAGAGGACGACGCCGACCGAGAAGAGGTCGGACCTCTCGTCGACCGATTGGCCCTTGACCTGCTCCGGCGACATGTACTGGGGGGTCCCCAGGACGGTGCCCATGACCGTCTGTTCATCGCTGCTCGGGTCATCGACCCGGGCGATCCCGAAGTCGGTGATCTTGATCGTGGTGCCGTCGGCCAGCAGCATGATGTTGCTGGGCTTGATGTCGCGATGGATCACCCCGTGCCGGTGCGCATAGCTCAGGGCCTCGGCCAGCTGCATGCCGAGGGAAAGGATCTGTTCCAGGGGCAGCGGCTTGCCGGCCTCCATGACCTCGGCGAGGGACCGGCCTTCCAGCAGCTCCATGACGATGTAGGGGCGGTCCTCGATCTGCCCGGCGTCGTAGACGGTGACGATGTTGCGGTGCGAAAAGTTTCCGGCGGCGCGGGCTTCACGAAGAAATCGCCGGACGTACTCCTTGTTGGCGCACCATTCCTCCCTCAGGACCTTCAGGGCCAGGGAACGGTCTATCTCGGGATCGTAGGCCTTGAAGACCTGGGCCATCGACCCCTCTCCGAGGCGGTCCACGACCTCGTACCTGCCGACTTGCTTCACCGCAAAGGCCTCCGTTCCCCGGTGCCGGCAAGAGCTGCGTTTCCTGCCAAGGACGGCGTCGGTACCCTAGCGTCCTTGACACACAACTCCAACAGGAAAGACGCCCCCGGAACCCCAGTTCGGCCCCCGGCGGAAAAGGTTAACGGATTGATTTCCAGGACATCCTGAGCGCCGGAGAGCCGCCGGCGGCACGGGCCCGCCCCGCCAGGCAGCGGTGGGCGCGCCGGGCTTCCGGGCCGAGGCGACGGCGTCGAAAGCCCGGGCGAGGACCGCGCTCACCGTCTCCGACCTGTCGATCACGCCGCGGCCACGGCATCGCTCACGAGCCAGCCAAGAGCCGGTCGCATCGCCAGCCGGCGGCTCCGGTGCCGGTTCCTTTTCCGCTGCGCCGAGACCAGCGCCTTGGTTTGCGCCATTTGTGCAGTCGCAGACTGAAGGCCCGGGATAAAGCGTGAACTCGGATAAGTTTGAGGGCGCAAGTTCACATTTTATGCTTCTGAGTCTCCTGGGAAAATGACGCAGTATCAGCCGGATCGATTGTGCCTTGGGCCCATGACGGGGTCACGCCACTCGTTCGATCTATCGGTTGGATCGGGTTTGGCGTGTGCGCTATGCGTGCAGGCGCAAGACCCCGCGTGGGCTGAAACATTCGGCTCGCTATGCGATTTCGGTGGCGGCAACAGCCTAGCGCACTTCCCGATCAGACGCGTTCGCGTCTGGCCGGGAGTAGTGCGCTAATACCTTGAAGTTCGGGCATTACATCCGACCAGATGGATCGCAGAGCGATTCCATCTG
>JAAUXY010099867.1_pt1 | contig 16082 bp, 15 predicted proteins | sample 7278121 | NCBI WGS metagenome assembly JAAUXY01 (sample SAMN14350117, study PRJNA611818) | marine sediment metagenome | isolation source: surface marine sediment (1.8m) | place: French Polynesia: Moorea | collected 2018-08 | reverse complement strand
GATGGCAGATTCAGGGATTTTTTGAGCGTTTCGTCGCCCATCAACACCAGGCTGGCACCGCCGCCCGCGCCGCCGTCGGCCGCGCTCAGCGCTTCGAGCTCGGCGAGCGCGTCCTCGCCAATTCGGGCCGCATCCTCGACGATGATGAACAGCCGCTCGCCGGCCTGGGTCCGGGCGGCCAGCATCGTCCGCCACAGGGCTATTTTCTTGATAGTGCTCGCCGGCAGCTCGCCCGCCTGCATCGCATCGAGCAGGAACTCGAGCACCTCATCGTGCGCCAGGGACATCCGGCCGATCCGAATGCGCGTCTGGGCACCCCCCAGCGCATCGAGGGCACGGCCGGCGAGGGTGGTCTTGCCGACCCCGGCGGGGCCCGACAGGGTCACGACGCCATCGCGCGTGGCCAGTCCTTTCTTGAAGGCCTTGATCGTCCTAGCCGTCTGTGGGCCCAGGAAGACGTCCGCACCGCCCGCGGTCGCCCGGAATGGAGGCCGTTTTAGTCCAAACTGTGCTTCGTACATGCCGGTCCGTCGTGTTGTCTGGCCGCGGCCTGCCATGCCGCGGGAATGTTGAGGCAGTTTGCGGCCTCAAGCGCTTGTTTTCGTGGAGTTATGTCACAGAAATGCATGCTCCCGGAGCCTCCAGGAGGCGCACAAATACTGAACAAAAGCCTGTTTTCCGTATCAAAAGCGGTCAGAATAAGCGCTCAAAAAAAGTACAAGGGATTCCAAGGCGATGTCTCGCTCGTTCAAACGCGTCATGCTGGTCATCGGCATTCTCGGTCTGTCGGTGCTCAGTGTCGTCGTGATGCTGGCGCTTCAGTCGGAGCCGCCGAAGAAAGACATCGACACCCGGGACCCGCTGGTGAACGTGCTCGTGCTCGAGCCGCTCGATACCCGCTTCCGGGTCAGCAGCCAGGGTACCGTCCGGCCACGTACCGAAACGGTCCTTTCCGCCGAAGTTTCCGGCACGATCACGCGTATTTCGCCGAAGTTCATAGCAGGTGGCGTATTTTCGGTCGGCGAGACGCTGATGCGGATCGACCCCACCAACTACGAGGTCGCGCTGGAACAGGCGGAGGCGCTCGTCAAGCAGCGCCAGATCGAGTACGACGGCGCCGTGAAGCTGCGTGAGAAGGGCTACCGGGCTGAATCGGAGCTTGCCTCGGCCGCCGCCGCGCTGGCCTCGGCCAAGGCTCAGCTCGTGCGCGCGAATCGCGACCTCGAGCGGACCTATATCCGCCTGCCGTACCCCGGCATCGTCCGCGCGAAAGAGACGGACCTGGGCCAGTTCGTCAACCCGGGGTCGCGCCTCGGCGTCGTGTTCGCCACCGATTTCGCGGAGATTCGGCTGCCGCTGACGGACCGGGACCTCGCGTTCGTCGACCTGCCGGATGCTAGCGAGCTGGGCGCCTCCGGCACCGCCGACGGCCCCGCCGTCACCCTGACGGCGGTGCAACGTGGCGAGTTGCAGTCCTGGCAGGCGCGGATCGTCCGCTCCGAGGGGGTGGTCGACGAGAACAGCCGCGTGACCTACGCGGTCGCCAAGATCGACGACCCCTACCAGCTCGACGGGGACGGCGTGCCGCTGCCGATGGGCACGTTCGTGTCGGCGGTTATCGAAGGCAGCGAGGTCGCCGACATCATGCGGGTGCCGAGCCGCGTCCTGCGGGGGTCGAGCGAGTTGCTGTTTGTCGATAACGAAAACCGCATCCAGATCAAGAGCGTCGACGTCGTCCGTTCGGATGCCGACTACACGTATATTCGCGGCGCCCAGCTGGCCGGCGAACGCGTCGTGGCGACGGCGCTCGAGACGCCGTTCAACGGCATGGCGGTCCGCACCGGCGACGAGGACGACAGCGCGCAGCTGGCCTCGGCCGACGAGAGTGAGGAGTAGTGGTCAACCGCCCCGGCAAAACCAAGGAGAAGGGCATCATTGCCTGGTTCGCGGCGAATCACGTCGCCGCAAACCTGCTCATGCTGTCGATCATCATTGCCGGCCTGATCTCGGTCATGACGATCCGCAAGCAAACGACCCCTGATTTCGAACTCAACACCGTGCAGGTCCGTGTGCAGTACCTCGGCGCGGCGCCGCAGGAAGTCGAAGAGGGCGTCGTCATCAAGGTCGAGGAGGCGATCCAGGACGTGCAGGGGATCAAGCGCATCCGCGGCAATGCCTCCGAAGGGCTCGGGACCGTCACCGCTGAGGTCCAAACCGATGCCGACTTCAACGAGGTGCTGAACGAGATCAAGACTCGCGTCGATGCTATCCAGACATTCCCGGGTCTCACCGAGAAGCCGACCATCTACAAGCAGGAAGTGCCGATCCACGTCGTCTTCCTCGCGATATACGGCGACATGGACGCGTTTGCCCGCAAGGCATTGGCGCAGGAGATCCGCGACGATCTCATGCAGCTGCCGTCGGTCAACTCCGTGCAGTACCTGGGCGACCGCGATTACGAAATTTCGATCGAGGTGTCGGAACACGTACTGCGCCAGTACGGCCTGACGATGTCGGAGGTCTCGCAGGCGGTCAGGGATTCGTCCATCGACCTGCCGGGAGGCACGATCAAGAGCGAGGGCGGCGACATCCTGCTGCGTACCGAGGGACAGGTGTACACGGGCCGCGAGTTCGGCAGCCTCGTGTTGCGGACCTTCCCGGATGGGACCCGGCTGACGCTGGACGACATCGCCACGATCCGGGACGGATTCGTCGAGGTCGACGGCTACGGGCGCTTCAACGGCGAGCGCACGGCGACGCTGCGTGTGCTTGCCAGCGGTGGCCAAAACGAGCTGACCACCGCGAGGGAGGTCAAGGCCTACGTCGAGGAAAAATCGGCTCGCCTGCCGGACGGCGTCAAGATGGATATCTGGATCGACCGCTCGCACTACCTGAAAGAACGGCTGTCGATGATGCTCGAGAACATGTTTGCCGGCGCCGTGCTCGTGTTCATTGTGCTGTCGCTGTTTCTGCGTATGAAGGTCGCGGCCTGGGTCGTCGTGGGCATCCCGATTACGTTCCTCGGCGCATTCTGGCTGATGCCGCTCGCGCCCAACCCGGTAACCATGAACCTGATGAGCCTGTTTGGCTTCATCATCGTGCTGGGTATCGTCGTCGATGACGCGATCATCATCGGCGAGAGTATCTACACCAAGATACGTGCCGACGGGCATACCCTCGACAACGTGATCCGCGGCGCACACCGCGTCGCCGTGCCGGCCACATTCGGCGTGCTCACGACGATGGCGGCGTTTGCGCCGCTGCTGTTCATCGAAGGGATCGTTGCGCCGTTCTTCGAGGCGATCTCGGTCGTCGTCATACTGTGCCTGTTCTTCTCGCTTGTCGAGTCGAAGCTGATTCTGCCGGCACACCTCGCGCGTGCGCGTATTGCACCGGTCGACGAGGAAGACCTCTTCAACCCGCAGCGACCGATCGGTTTCTTCGAGAGCATTCCGCGCTTCTTCCAGAAAATTCAGCGCCGCGTACAACACGGCCTTCAGCACGTGATCGAGCACTGGTACCGGCCCTGGGTCGAGAAGGCCATCGACAACGCTGGCGTCACGACGGCAATCTTCACCGGGGTGCTGATCATCTCGATCGGTATTGTCATGGCGGGCATCGTGCGCTTCAACGTATTCCCGAACCAGGCCAGCGATTTCATTCAGGTAAGCCTCGAACTGCAGAGCGGTGCCGCGCCCTCCGAGCGGGACCGTATCGTCAACAAGCTCGAGTCGACGATCATCGAACTCAACGACGAATTCGTCGCGGAGAACCCGGACGCGCTGCCGCTCATTCGTCACGTCGGCGCGTTCACACAGGGCGAAACCGGCGCGATCATCTTCGTCGAGATGCCGCAGTCGGACCACAAGTCCATGGAGGGCACCGAGATTGCCGACCTGTGGCGCGAGCGTGCCGGCGAGTTCGCCGGTGTCAAGGAGCTCACATTCTCGGGCGCCGACCACCTGGGCGGCGGCCCGCCGCTGAGCTTTCGCATGAGCGGCTCGAACTACCAGGCGCTCGAAAGCGCCGCGCGGGAACTCGAGGACTATCTTGCGAACTACGAGGGCGTTTTCGATATTCGCAACTCGGCGAACAGCGGTGGCGAAGAGATCAGTCTCAGGATAAAGCCGGAGGCCGAAGCACTCGGTCTGACCCTGTCGTCGCTTGGTCGACAGGTACGGCAGGCGTTCTACGGCGAGGAGGCGCAGCGAATCCAGCGCGGCAAGGACGAGCTCAAGGTGATGGTGCGCTATCCCCGCGAGCAGCGCCGATCGATTGCCGATCTCGAAAACATGCGCATCCGCACGCCGACGGGCGAGGAGGTGCCCTTCGAGTCGGTTGCCGAGATCTCGTTCGGCCAGGCGTACTCGAGCATTTCACGGCTTGATCGCAAGCGTACTATCACGGTGTCGGCCGATATCGATCCGGGTCAGGTCGAGACGCGCAGCATCGTCAAGGAAGTTACCGAGGAGTTCGTGCCGGAGCTCCAGGCCCGCTACACCAGCGTCGACTTCGGCCTGGAAGGGGCGAGCCAGGAAGAAGTCGACTTCATGGTCAGCCTCGGTGTCGCCTTCGCCGTCGCGCTGGCGCTGATCTATGTGCTGATCGCCATCCCGCTGCATTCCTACGCGCAGCCCGCCATCATCATGTCGGTCATACCCTTCGGTTTCATCGGCGCGGTCATCGGTCACATGGTGCTGGGCGAGGCGATCAGCATGTTCTCGCTGTTCGGCCTTGTGGCGCTCGCCGGCGTCGTGGTCAACGACAGCCTGATCATGATCGACTTCGTCAACAAGGCGCGCGCCGACGGTGTGCCGATGAAACGGGCCGTGATCGAGAGTGGCACGAAGCGCTTCAGGGCGATCGTGCTGACCTCGTTCACGACGGCTGCCGGCCTGATGCCGATCATGTTCGAGTCCAGTGTGCAGGCGCAAAGTGTCGTGCCCATGGCGATCTCGCTGAGCTTCGGCATCCTGTTCGCCACGTTCATCACGCTGTTCCTGATTCCATCGCTCTACGTTCTCCAACAGGGCTTCATCAACTGGCTGCTCGATCGCCAGGAGCCGGTTGCAGCAGAAGTCGAGCCCACCTAGGTGCAGTCCGAAGCGGCCGCGAACGCAAGACGCGGCGTCTTCGCGGGCCTGATCGCGTACGTCTCCTGGGGCGTATTCCCGGTCTACTTCAAGCTCATCGAGACGGTGTCGCCGATCGAGGTGCTGGCACACCGGATTATCTGGGCCGTTCCGTTCGGCGCGGTCATCATCCTGTTCCGCCGCCAGTGGGGTGAGGTCCGGCGCGCGCTGACGCACCGGCAAATGCTGCTGTGGCTGTCGCTCGCCGCCCTGTCGATCTCGGTCAACTGGTTCATCTACATCTGGGCAGTGCAGAACGAGCGCATCTTCGAGGCCAGTCTCGGTTACTACATCAATCCGCTGATCTACGTCCTCGCGGGCGTCCTGTTCTTCTCCGAACAGCTGCGTCGACTGCAGCTAACGGCCGTCGTACTGGCCGCTATCGGTGTGGCGGTGTTGACGCTTAGCGGCGGCGTGTTTCCGTGGGTCGCGCTGTCATTGGCGGCACTGTTCACGGCGTACGGGATCATCCGCAAGCAGGTCGTGATCGGGGCCATGCCGGGCCTGTTCGTCGAAACGCTGGTGCTGACACCCGCGGCGTTCCTGCTGCTTGCCTGGAGTTACCGGACGAACGGCCTGGCGTTCGGCGACAGCACCTGGCTGACCTCGATGATGCTGCTGGCCGGCCCGGTGACCGTCATTCCGCTCCTGTTCTTCGCCATTGCGGCACGCCGCCTGACGCTGACCACGATCGGTTTCATGCAGTTCCTCGCACCGACACTGCAGTTCTGCACCGGGCTCTACTACGGCGAGCAGCTCACGACCCCGCACCTCGTCTGCTTTGCGTTCATCTGGACCGCCGTAGCCCTGTTCTCGATCGATGCCATCGGCGCGGGCACAAAAAAGCCTCCGCAGGAGAGTCCTGCGGAGGCCTGATCGTAGCGCCGCGGCGGGCCTTACTTGTTGGCCTTGCGCTCCGCGGCTTCCTTGATGACCTCGTCCGCAACGTTCTGCGGGCACGGCGCGTAGTGCGAGAACTCCATGGAGAACTGGCCGCGACCCGAGGTCAGCGTGCGCAGGTGGCCGATGTAGCCGAACATGTCGGCCAGCGGCGCATCCGCCTTGACGCGAACGCCCGTCGGACCGGCTTCCTGCGACTTGATCATGCCGCGGCGACGGTTCAGGTCACCGATAACGTCACCGACGTTGTCTTCCGGTGTGAACACGTCGACCTTCATGATCGGCTCGAGCAGCTGCGGGCCGGCTTTCGGTACCGACTGGCGATAGGCCGCCTTGGTGGCGATTTCGAAGGCCAGCGCCGAGGAGTCGACCGCGTGGAACGCGCCGTCCAGCAGTGTGAACTTGACGTCCAGCAGCGGGTAGCCGGCGAGGGTGCCCTCGACCATGCTCACCTGGAAGGCCTTCTCGATGGCGCCCCAGTATTCGCGCGGTACGTTGCCGCCCGTAACCTTGGACTCGAACTCGTAGCCGACGTTAACCTCGGACGGCTCGATCCGGTAGTCGATCTTGCCGAACTGGCCGGAACCGCCGGACTGCTTCTTGTGCGTGTACGAGTCTTCGATCATCTGCGTGATCGTCTCGCGATAGGCTACCTGCGGCTTGCCCATCTCGACTTCGACGCCGTGCGTGCGACGCAGGATGTCGACCTTGATGTCGAGGTGCAGCTCACCCATGCCCTTGATCAGCGTCTCGCCGGACTCCTCGTCCGTCGCGACCTGGAAGGACGGGTCTTCCGCGACCATCTTCGACAGTGCGACGCCCATCTTCTCCATGCCCGCCTTATCTTTCGGCGCGATGGCGACAGAGATCACCGGATCCGGGAACACCATCGGCTCAAGCGTGGCCGGGTTGTTCGGATCGGCGAGCGTGTGACCGGTCTGCGTGTTCTTCATGCCGAGCAGCGCGACGATATCGCCCGCCTGCGCAGAGTCGAGCTCTTCGCGCGAGTCAGCGTGCATCTCGACGATTCGGCCGATGCGCTCGTTTTTGCCCGTGAACGTGTTCAGGACATTGTCGCCTTTCTTCAATGTGCCCGAGTAGATACGCGTGAAGGTCAGCGCGCCGTAGCGGTCATCCATGATCTTGAAAGCCAGTGCACGGAGCGGGGCGTTTGCGTCAACCTTGGCGACGTTGCCCGTCTCGTTGCCTTCAAGATCGACTTCCGGTTGCGGATCAACCTCGGTCGGGTTCGGCAGGTAGTCGACGACGGCATTCAGCACCAGCTGGATACCCTTGTTCTTGAACGCCGAGCCGCAGAAAGTCGGGAAGAACGACAGGTTGATCGTCCCTTTGCGGATGCAACGCTTGAGGTCCTCGATCGACGGTTCGTTGCCTTCGAGATAGGCCTCGAGCAGATCATCGTCCTGCTCTACGGCCGCCTCGACGAGCTTCTCCCGGTACTCCTCGGCCTTCGCCTGCAGGTCCTCAGGGATGTCGACGATCTCGTAGTTCTCCGGCTGACCGGAGTCATCCCAGACCCAGGCCTTCATCGTCAGCAGGTCGACAACGCCCTTGAAGTCGTCTTCGACGCCGATGGGCAGCACCATAACCAGCGGGTTAGCCGCCAGGATGTCCTCGATCTGACCGACCACGCGATAGAAGTCCGCGCCGAGGCGGTCCAGTTTGTTGACGAAGATGATGCGAGAGACCTCAGAGTCGTTCGCGTATCGCCAGTTCGTCTCCGACTGGGGCTCAACGCCGCCGGAGCCGCAGAAAACGCCAACGCCACCGTCGAGTACCTTGAGGGAGCGGTAGACCTCGATCGTGAAGTCGACGTGTCCCGGGGTGTCGATGATGTTGAGACGATGGTTGTCCCACTCGCAGCTCGTAGCAGCGGACTGGATCGTGATGCCACGCTCCTGCTCCTGCTCCATGAAGTCGGTCGTTGCTTCGCCGTCGTGGACTTCGCCGGTACGGTGAATCTTTCCGGTCAGCTTCAGGATGCGCTCTGTCGTTGTCGTCTTGCCCGCGTCAACGTGCGCGAAGATGCCGATGTTGCGATAGATGCTTAGGTCTTTCATATCAATTCTTCAGTTAGTCTCAAAAAACTACGCCAATCGGAGCGGACGCGTCAGAGGTCGCGCCGTGCGGGTCGATCGGGGTAGAAACCTGTGTGTGCCGGTTTGCGAGAGCGTACTTGCTCGAAGGGCGCTGCACGCCCTGACCGGATAGCCATTCGGGCGCGGATAATAGCAGCGCCGACGCCCCTAAACCAGCGAAAATCAAAACAAAACTGTATTTCCATTGCAGATAGGGTTCGCCGCCTGTTTATTCAAGGTCTGCGACGCCATAACACGCTGTTTTGACGAAAAATTCTGCGCGTTCCGACCGAGCTTTGCCGTATGCCGTGTTTCGCCGCTGAAGGGCCGCCGCGCCGTACGGATGAGACGCCTGTCAAGCTCGCGTCGTCGCAGGGGACGGTTAGCCGCCCTCCCGGTCATCCCTAGCGCCGGAGAATGCTCAGCCAGCGAGCGATGTTGAGCAGGCTCATCAACGACGCCGAAACGTAGGTCAGGGCCGCTGCCGTCAGGAGGCGCCTGGCGTGCGGCCGGTCGACGGGCTTGAGTATCTTGTGCTGGTCCAGTACCGGGAGCGCCCGGGCGAAGCTTGCATTGAACTCGGTCGGCAGCGTCACGAGATGAACGACGGTTGAGGTTGCCAATGTCAGGAAACCGGCAGCGAAGATGACGACGGTCGGCCCCGGCGCCTTGGTAATCGCTGCGATGAAGGGCGCGAATATGAGGGCGCCGGCCCCCATGCGTTCGATTGGGCGGGCGATGCGGACAAGCTTGCTGCGCAGTTTCAGCGGCGCATACCCCTGGTGATCCTGCATCGCGTGTCCGACTTCGTGCGCGGCGACGGTGATGGCCGTCAGCGATCGACCGTCGTACTTGTCGGGGGTCAGCCGCACGACTTTGTCGATCGGGTCGTAATGATCGCCCTGTTCGGTTTGCTCGACGCGCACCGACGTCATGTCGTATTTCGACAGCAGGTGGCGCGCTAGCTCGGCCCCAGTGCCGTCGTAGCGATTGGCGGGCTCGCTGTATTTCTTGAGCACATGCTTGACCCACAGCCCTGGCACGAAGACCAGTAACAGCAGAATCACTATGAAAACAATCAACGGCATATTCGAGATGCTAAACCGTAATGACCGGGGCCTGAAGGGGAACGAGATGGCGGTCGAATCGAAGGAATTCCAGTGACGATATGTAAAGTGCTTGTCGCATTTCGCACAAACCTGCGGGCAGTTAGTGACAAAAACTTGCTAGCTTAATAGTAATAAGTAACTTTAATAAAAATTTGCAAACTATTGGTTTTAAACATTTTAAAGTTTCCATTTTGATCTTGGCATAGGCGTTGCATTGCCAATAGCAGGAAAACCCCAATCACGGAGAACGGTATGAAAGAGGCAATGATTCAGGACTGGACCGATTCGCAGGTGGTTCTAAAGTTCGGCGATCATCGGGACGTCAAATACCGGGTTTATCGAGACAACGGGAAGGCCTTCCAGGAAATCCAGGAGCCGAATGGCGCTCCGATTCACACACTGGAGTTGCCCGACGGTATGAAGCTGGATACAGCCAGCTACGAAGTACTGCTGCGCTACGTGCTACTCGACGTCGTAGCGGCCTGAGCCATCGGGCAGAGCCCTTTCGGCCTCCTTGCGCGGGATTCGGGCTAGAATCCCGCGTATGCCGGAACCCAAAACACTCACTACCTGGAAAAGACTGTCATCAACGGCCGCCGGTCGGTGGCTGTTCTCTCGTGCTGTCTGCATCAAAGCGCCGTACTTCATGTCCGTGCGGCCCGTCATGGACGAGCTCGAGCCGGGCCGCGCGGTCGCGAGAATGAAGAAGAGGCGACGCGTCCAGAACCACATCGGCACGGTGCATGCGATCGCCTGCGCTAACCTGTGCGAGTTCGTTGCCGGCCTCGTGGCAGAGGCGACGACGCCCGTCGGGATGCGGTGGATTCCGAAAGGCATGAGCATCGACTATCTCGCGAAGGCAGGAACGTCGCTGCGCGCTGTTGGCCAGATGCCCGAGATTTCGCGCGATGAGAGCCAGGACGTCGTGGTTTCGGTCGACGTGTTCGATCGCGACGGCGCGGTCGTCGTTCATGCCGACATCACGATGTACCTGAGCGTCCGGCGAGCGAAATGACCCCGGAACTGCCTGAAAGCGTTGTCGAAGCGATCAATGATGGCGACAAGATCGAGGCCATCAAGCGCCTGCGTGAGGCCAGCGGCATGGACCTGGCGTCGGCAAAAGCCGCCGTGGAGCACTACAGCAGGCCGACCCGCTCCGGCGAGCCCTCAGAGGCTGTTCGGTCTGCGCTGGCGGCGGGGCGGAAGATTGAGGCTATCAAGCTCTATCGCGAGGAGCATGGCGTCGGGCTCCGTGAGGCGCGCCTGGAGGTCGAGGCCTTGCAGCATGAGACGGCATCGCCCGAGGCGTATCAGACGTCCGGCGGCTGGCGATCGCTGGTATCGGTGTTGCTGGCCGTTGCGGTGCTGATCGCGGTTTACGTCTGGCTCACGCCGGGCTAAGCAATCTGGCCGCTGCCCGCCAACCGGCTCAGGCTTAAGAGGAATGCCGGGATGGACCGATGCATCGATCGCGGGCTGCAGCCTTGAAATTGCAGCGGACGGAGTTATTTCTACCTTTCTAAACGCGTATACGACGCCGCCCGAATGGAGAGTGACATCATGACTGACGCTAACCCCACCGCCGACCAGGTCATCGAGGACCAGGAAAGCAAAGATGGTTTTGAAAAAAATCTGAAGTCGAAGCCGACATGGCTGCGCTTCCTATTTATGGTCTTTTACGCGATTGCCTTTAATGTCGCGGCGTTAGTGGGAACCCTGATTGTCGTGACGGGTTTTGTCATTGTTCTCATCACGGGGCAGCCGAACGACAAGCTGCAGCGGGCAGGGCAGGTGTTGGCGACCTACCTGTCGGACATTGTTCGTTACCTGACGTACAACACCGAAACGAAGCCGTTTCCGTTCGATAGCGATCTCGCGTCGGACGCTAACGAGTAATTCAGATGGCGGGCGCCCGGCTGGCGCCCGCAATCCTCTACAGCAGCTGCTTCTGCTCAGGCTGCCAGTGGGTCAGGCTGATGTGAGCAGCACCCATCCCCAGGCCGCGCACCCACCGTGCTGCGGCATCCAGTGACACCCAGGTCTTGACCTGTCCCTTCAGCGTCGCCGCAGTCACCGGCCCCGTCGGCGTATTCGCCTCGATATGGAAGCGATTTCCGCTGGCGATGATATTGATTTTCTTCACCGCGCCGGCGGCAACCAGTGCTTTAAGCATCTTCTCATGCATCGATTCAACTCCGGGTTTTGTTTGTCTCATTGACGGGAATGCCGCTCTGTTCGCAGTGGCGGCGGATGAGGACCTCAACCATGTTCGCAACGCTGCGGTGTTCGCGCTCGGCAGCAGCTTGAACCGCCGCCTTAACGTTTGGGTCAATACGCAGATTGAGCGTTGAAATCTTGGTGCGAGGCATGCGTTACATATTAACGTATTATGCGTTTAAATGTAACGCACTTTTCGACACCTGTCTGGTAAGCAGCAGGGCGGCGTTGGTGTTTGTCTCGAAGGATCAAGTCCGGTACAACGAGGATGTTCTGGCGAAGGCGGGCGGCGTTCATTCATTGGGCGCAATACGGCCCCGTCGTCAGGCAGACCAAACACACCAGCCAGGATGTCGGAATGCGTTTGACGAGCATCAATACCGGGCCGATTCGCGCGATGCAGGTCGGCAAACAAATGGTCGATAGTGCGATCGACAAACGACCGGCAGCCGGGGCGGTGAGCGTCACGCGTGACGGCCTTGACGGTGATGAACAGGCGGACCCCCGATTTCATGGCGGTCCGGACCAGGCCGTCTATCTGTACTCCGTCGAAGACTACGCGTGGTGGTCCGAGCAGCTGGGACGCGCGCTGTCGCCGGGGCTTTTTGGTGAGAACCTGACGATCGAAGGGCTGCCCGGCGATCTGTTCATCGGCGACCGACTGCTGATCGGCCGAGTGGTGCTCGAAGTGACCGGTCCGCGGCAGCCGTGCTCGAAGTTTGCGGCGGTCATGGAGGACGAAGGCTTTGGACAGACCTTTATCGCCGCGGAACGGCCCGGTGCTTACTGCCGTGTACTGAATGAGGGCCATGTCGAGGTCGGTGACACCGTCAGCCTCGTCACTGGATCAGACGTTGCCGTCCTCGACGTGTTCAGGCTGAGCTACGACGGCAACCCGGCGTCTGACGACCTCGAACGCGTCCTGTCGGTGCCGCTGGCAGAGCGCTTGCGTGAAAAATTCGCCGGCCGACTGAGGAAAGTGATCGCCGCGGCGGATTGAATTTCGACGAACGCGCGGCCGTCGGCTCAATATCATTGAAAAATGCAAATGTAGCCGTGTGTTTCGTCGTGTTTCCTGATGTGTAAAGCTTTGGGAATCAGGCACCAATAAGCGTTAAACTCCTGCCATGACTAAAGTTCTGATAATCGACGACGACCGGAAGCACTCCGAGCTGCTGCAGACCTACTTCAAGCGCTTCGGCATCAACCTCGTACTGGCCCATGACGCAAACGAGGGTTTCAGAAAGCTAAGTGTCGAAGATCCAGACTTGCTGTTGCTGGACGTCATGCTGCCCGGCAAGGACGGTTTCGAGATCTGTCGGGAAGTCCGGAAGTCGAACAACATTCCTATCATCATGCTGACCGCTCGCGGCGACGTGATCGACCGCGTCTCGGGACTCGAGCTGGGCGCCGACGACTATATCGGCAAGCCATTCGAGCCGCGGGAACTCGTGGCCCGCGTGCAGGCAATACTGCGGCGTTCGGACGCGGCCGGACCCTCGGCCGGAAAGCTCAGGTTCGAAGGCCTGGAGATCGACGCGGAGGCGCGCTCTGTCACGGTGGACGGCAAGCCTGTCGAGCTGACGTCAATGGAATACGAGCTGTTGTTAATCCTGGCCCGGCGCCACGGCAAGAAGCTATCCCGCGACGACATCCTCGGTGAGCTTCGCGGTATCGATGCCGCAATCCTGACCCGCTCGGTTGACATCATGATCAGCCGACTGCGCCAGAAGATCGGCGACTCGGTCAAACCGCCCCGGTTCATCCAGACGGTGTGGGGCAGGGGGTATTCCTTCATTGGCGTCCCGGTCTCGGATGCTTAGACGCTTTTCGCGCTCCCTATCGTTTCGACTGTTCGCGATCTTCCTGCTGCTGGGCGGCACGTTCGCCTACGGCGCCATCAGCGCAATTCGTTTCGTCTACAACAGCGACGATATTCGCGGCCTCATCAGCGGCCACCTGTCGCTGCACGTCTATTACGTCCAAAAAGACATTGGCGACCCGCCGAGAATCGAGCGTGCGCTGAACATCACGGAAAGCGTGCCGGTCGATATCCGGATTCTCGGGCCCGATATCGATTGGGCGTCGGACGAGAACTTTCCGCGTCTCTCCGAGTTGCAGTTCGGCCCCAGTCCTGCCTTCAGCGACGACCCTGGTGCCTGGGTCGACGAGTTGAATGACGTGCAGTTCGCCGCGACTGATTTACACAATTTCCTGCTGCTGAAATCGGGCGAATACGACGTTGTCGTGTCGACGCCGAAGATCTCCGATACGACGCGCGGGCCACCGTTGCGGCTGATTATTGTCAGCATGGGCCTCGCCTTCCTGCTGCTCGGCTACTTCGCCGTGAGCTGGTTGTTCAAGCCTATCAAGCGGATTCGTGAGGGTGCGTCGCACATCGGCCGAGGCAATTTCGATCATCGAATCAAGAACATACGCTCCGACCAGCTGGGCGACCTGGCGACCGACATCAACCAGCTCGCCGAGAACGTGGAGCACATGCTGAACGCGAAGCGAGCCCTGTTGCTGGGTATCAGTCATGAATTGAAGACTCCGCTGTCACGCATGCGCATTCAGACCGAGCTCATCGACAACGAGGAAGACCAGGAGTCGATGAAGGCGGAGGTCGTGGAGATGGACAAGATCGTCATGACGCTGCTGGAGGCTGAGCGGCTGAGCGAAGGACATGCGCCGCTGATGCGCAGGCCGACGCGAGTCGGCGACCTGATCGAGAGCATGGTTGACGACTACTTCAGCCGCGACACGGATCGATTGCTGCTCGACATGCGCGAACCGGACCTTGTTGTCGACCTCGACAGGCCAAGGATGGAGCTGTGCCTGAAAAACCTAGTCAGCAATGCGTTGCGTTACTCGCCGCCGGACAGCGGCCCGGTCACGATCAGCGTTCGATCCAGCCCCTATGAAGTCGTGTTCCGCATCCGGGACCAGGGGCCAGGCATCCCGGCGGACCAGGCCGAGCACATTGGCGAGCCGTTCTATCGCAGCGACCCGTCTCGCGACCGGCAGACGGGGGGTACCGGGTTAGGTCTGTACCTGGCGACGCTGGTCGCCCGAGCGCATGGCGGCAGCCTCGACCTGGTCGATAAACGTGAACCGGGTGCCTGTTTCGAGGTGCGAATCCCGCTAGCGCTGGACCCTTAATCCCCCCTAAACCCTGTGTTTTCAGAGCCTCCAGGGCTTTGCTCTTGACAATTTTTCAAAAAGATATCAAAATGATATCACTTTGAAACGGGAGAAGATCGATGATAAGGGAAATCAAGCGTTCCGCATGGTCGGGCTACATGATGCTGGCCGTACTGATCACGGCACTGCTGCTGATCGTCGCGTTCTTCGTCATGAGCATTCGCTCTGGCAATCTGTTCGGCGTGATCTCCAGTATTTTCCTGTTCCTGGTTAACATCTTCCTGATGGCGGGGTTCTTCATGGTGCAGCCTAACGAGGCCAAGGTGCTGCAGCTCTTCGGTGAATACGTCGGTACCGTGCACGAACCCGGGCTTAAGTGGGCCAACCCGTTCTACAAGAAGACCGCGGTGTCCACGCGCGTGCGAAACTTCGAAAGCGGCAAGCTCAAGGTGAACGATTCGCAGGGTAGTCCGATCGAAATTGCCGCGGTCGTTGTGTGGAAGGTCTACGACACGGCCGAGGCGCTTTTCGAAGTCGACGACTACGAGCAATTCGTGCAGATCCAGAGTGAGTCTGCGCTCAGGAACCTGACGACGACCTATCCTTATGAACCGGACGAGACAGAGACGCTGGCGCTACGGTCAAGTCCTGCCGAGATTGCTCTGGCGCTGAAGGAAGAAATCCAGGCGCGCCTCGAGCAGGCCGGCGTCACCGTCATCGAGGCCCGTATCAGTCACCTGGCGTACGCGCCGGAGATCGCCAACGCGATGCTGAGAAGACAACAGGCCTCCGCGATCATCGCTGCGCGGCAGCAAATCGTCACCGGCGCGGTCGGTATGGTCGAGATGGCCCTGGAACAGCTGAACGAGCACTCGGTGGTCGATCTCGATGAAGAACGTAAGGCGGCGATGGTCAGCAACCTGCTGGTCGTGCTTTGCGGGGAAGAGAATGCGAAGCCGGTGCTCAACACCGGAACCTTACACACCTAGGAACGGACGCCGAGGCCCCGATGCCGGCAAAGAAAGCATTCGCGCTTCGAATGGACCAGAAGACGCTGGACGCAATGCAGCGTTGGGCGAACGACGATCTGCGCAGCCTCAACGCGCAGATCGAGTTCGTACTCCGGGAAGCGCTGCGAAAACAAGGGCGCCTGCCCAGGAAAGACCGGGAATAACGCTCGCCGATCAGCGTCGGCGGCTCTCGGAGCTCCGACGCGACGATGCAGTGCTTTGCTGACTGCGTTGACTCCTCTGCGACTGCGGTTGTGACAGGCGGCGTTCCGGCGCCGAGGCGCGGCTTGGCCTCGATTCGGCGCGCCTGGGCGCAGGCGCAGTCGAGGAGCTGCGAGGCGGTCTCGACTGCGCGGCCGGGGCCGATCGCTGCGGCGGTGCGCGGCGAACCGTCGGGGCACTGCGTTGCGGCGGGCGATACGACCGTTCCACGCGTTGTGCCGGCTTGTTCACGCGCGCGTCCTGCCGCGG
>JAAUXY010062246.1_pt1 | contig 16085 bp, 12 predicted proteins | sample 7278121 | NCBI WGS metagenome assembly JAAUXY01 (sample SAMN14350117, study PRJNA611818) | marine sediment metagenome | isolation source: surface marine sediment (1.8m) | place: French Polynesia: Moorea | collected 2018-08 | reverse complement strand
TGTTTCGCTATTACATCGCGGAGGAAGGCAGCTCACGGATCTGTGCAGATCTGGGGGTCGATCCAGATCATTTCTATCGCGTCTTGTCTCGCGCTCGCCAGCGCTACCGACGCCTCTGGGAGGAGCGGCCGGGCTCGGCTTGAGAGCCGCGGCGAAAGGACTCCAGCATGGAACATCCCCGGATTGAAGAAGACAGGATCGTTGACCGCTACCTCTCGGGACGGCTGTCAGCTGACGACGAGGTGGCGTTCGAGGAACATCTCTTCGAGTGCGCTGGGTGTCTGGAGAAGGTCCAGTGGGGTGAGGAGCTGCGCCGCGGTCTGCAGGCGGTGGCGGCCGAGGACTCGGCCCGCACGGCGACGACCCTCGGTTTGGTGGCGTGGCTGCGCGGTCGCCGACCGCCGCAGCTGGCCGGTCTCGCCGGTCTGGCACTGGCGGTCGTGATGCTGCCGGCGATCGTGATTTGGCAACAGGCTGAGATGGGCCGCATGCAGGCGACGATCGAGCGGCTTGGCAGCAGGGCAGCGGGGCTCGTCGAGCCGACGGGCGCTTTCCTCGTCGTCTCTCTAGGAACGGTGCGCGACGTGAGCGGCGACATAGCCGAGATCCGTCTCGACCCGGACAAAGACGCGGTGCTGCTATCGCTGGAGCTCGAGACGGTTGACGCCTCCCGTTACCGCGTCACCCTGCGCGACGATGGCGGCGACACCCTGTGGACCGGCGACGGGCTGGAGCCGAACCTCTACGACACCCTGCTGGTGGCTTTGCCGTCGTCGTACCTGGCGCCGGGGCGCTATTGGATCACGATCGAAGGGCTTGCCGCCGCGGGACTCGAGCCCGTGGGAGAGTTGCCGTTCCGCGTCTCGGCCGGGGACTGAGCAGCGCCTGAGAGGTTTCCAGTCTCGATCTCACTGAAGGATTGAAGGCCGATCAGAAAACCCCAGGATGCACTCGGTCAGGTGATTGGTCGGGACGTATCACAGAAGGAGACCACGATGTCAGCAAATCAGGAGCGTTCGGCGAACGCGATCAGAAGCAGGGAGCGTCGGAGAATCATCGCCAGCCCGGACGGGCGGCACTTCGAGGGGGTCTGGCACATCAAGGCGGGCGACCCGACCCCGGAAGACACGGAACCGCAATACGATATGAAGATCGTGGCTCGCGGTGACTACAGGTTCCGGCTCTACTATTCGGTGAGATCCAACAAGCCCCGCTGGGTTGAGCTGCAAGACCTGCAGTACATGCCGGATACCCAGACGCTGGAGAACCTGTCGGAGGCATCGACAGAACGTTGCATTACGTTCTGGAATCGACCGTTGAGAAACCGAGCGTCGTGTTGCAGCCTCTTCGCCATGCGGGTGGAAAAGAACGGGCACTCGGTGCCGTCGGAGGACGATCTGCCGATCTTCGAGCAGGGCACCGGCGGGTCCTGGGGGGCCGAGGACGAGGGCGGGGGCTGAGGAGCTATCGCCATTCTCCCTGGAGGGTGAAAGCCGCCCAGAAGAAAGGTGCCCTGAAACGCCTCTCCTGCCGGAGGGACAGCTGGGCGGCGCGCAGGGCCGCCGCCGGCGCCAGACCGTCAACCAGCATGGCACGGTAGAACCGTGCCATCAGCTCCGCCGTGGCGGTGTCTCGAACCTGCCAGAGGCTGGCGACCACCCTGGGGACGCCGGCCACCATGAAACCCCGGGTCAGCCCGACCAGTCCTTCGCCGCGGAGCTGTTTGCCGAGGGCGGTGCGGCAGCCTGACAGGACGACCAACTCGGCGGAAAGCTCCAGGTTCGAAACGTCGTGAAGTCCCAGGAAGCCGTCTAGCCTGCCGCCGTCGCCGTCGAGCCTCGCGAGCACCAGTCCCGAGAGCTCCGGGTTGTGGGGATGGATGAAACCATGGGTGGCGAAGTGGAGGATGCGATAGGCGCCGAGCTCGCCGCCCACCACCCGTGCGCGTCGCGCGTCGCTGCCGGTGGCTACCAGCCGTTGGTCCGCCGGCACCAGGGCGGCGATGGCCTCCGCCTCGTGCCGCGTCTGGGGCAGGCGGCCGAGTCGGTCGAGCTCGAGCACGGCGGCTTGCCGGGTGGCGGTGTCGAGGTCCGCGATCGACGAGGTGCCGGCAGCGATTCGCGGATCCCGGCGGTCGAAGATCGGATCGGCCAGAATGGCCAGGGTTTTCTCTCCGATTGTCGCCGGCGTCGATGGGCGAGCGCCCGCGCCCCGGCGTCGCCAGGCCAGCACCGAAGCGGAGGGCAGGTGGGCGATCTCATGACGCTCCACCAGCGGCTGGCGAGAGCTCGGGAGCGTGAGAGCCGCGAAAGGCACCAGGTGAAGAGCGCCGTCGGCGACGATCACCAGCCGTTGATCCCGAAGCCGATCGATGACCGGCCCGAGCAGCATTTGCCCCAGCGCGGCGGAAGCCTCTCGGGTCGCGCCGATGTCCGAGTGGATCGTGCTGACCAACCGGTAGACTCGCCCGGCCAGCTCTTCGATAGCCGCTCGTGGCGGCAGCTCGTAGGCGGCGACCGAGGCCGGAGTCACCCACCAGAGGAAGCTGCGTTCCTCGCCCAGGAGAAATTCAAGCAGCACTGTCCGCTCGTCGAGTAGATGACGGATCGTCGAGGAGTCGAGCGTCGGTGGCCGATCCCGAGCGACGTCGCGTGGGCGGCGGCGGACCTCTGCGCGAGCAGAGTCGAGCTCGGCGAGCGCCGCGTAGAGCTCCTGCTCCGCGCCCAGGGCCTCGGCCGGGGTGTGCTCTCGGCCGAGCACTCGGAGCTGTTGACGGGTCTTGGCGGTGAAGCGACGCTCGGCGTCGCGCAGACGCTCACGCAACGCCGGTTCGACTCCGCGTTCGAGTCCGGCGCCGGCGTTATCGAGCCAGCCGAGAAGGGACCGGGATCGGCCACGCTCGCTGGCCTCGAGAGCCGCCAGGTCATGGCCTTTTGCCGGCGATCGTCGGTGGCGCTCCATCAGCAGATCGACAGTGAGCTCATAAACCTCGCGCTGGGAGGCCAGGAAAGAGGCTCTCTGGGTCGGGTCGCCAAGTCGCCCATGGAGTTCGTCGAGAACGTCGAGGGCGGTCGCGAGATACTCATGCGCCGCTTCGTGACGTCCCAACTCGCGCTCGGCGCGTGCCAGCAGGGTCAGGGCCGTGACCTGTCCCAACCGACTTCGTAATTCGCGGTAGAGCTCGAGAGCTCGGGACGCCGCCGTTCGCGCTGCCCGAGGATCTCCACCCCTCAGATGGACCCGGCTTAGACGCTCCAAGACCTCCGGCTCCTCCCCGCGTTTTCCCATCTGACGCAGGCTTGTCAGCGCCAACTCGAGCTGCTCACGGGCCGCCGCGACGTCGCCTTGGGCCGCCAGATGCTCGCCGAGCAGCTTGCGTGATGTGGCCACCCCACGCCGATTCCCGGACGTTGAGTCGAGATCGAGAGCCTTGCGGTAAAAGGCCACGGCCTTGCCGAGCTCCCCCAAACGCGAGAAGGTCAGCCCCAGATTTCGCAGCGTGACCGACTCACCCGACTTGTCGCCCACGGCTCGCCGCACGGGCAGGCCACGGAGCAGGTACGCGCGGGCCCGCTCGAGCTCCCCTAAAGTTAGATAGCCGACGGCAATATTGTTGAGCGTGCGGGCCAGCCAGTAGCGGTCCTCGAGACCCTCGAAGATCGTCAAAGCACGGTTGTAATAAAGCAAAGCCTGCTCGATCTCTCCGAGCCGCCGATGGAAGACCCCGAGGTTGTTGAGGGTCGTCGCCGCGCCGGGTTCATCGCCGAGCGACTGCCATTTCGCCAATGCCAGCTGAAAGAACTCGAGAGCCTGGGTCGGTTCTGCAAGGCTCTGAAACACGCCGCCGAGATTGTTGAGCACACGGGCCTCGAGCTTGGGATGCTCGATCTCTTTCGCCAGGTTCAGGACCTGTCGATAACACTCGCCGGCGGCCTGGAAACGACCTGATCGCTGGAAGGCCAGGCAGAGTTCGTTGCGGATGTCGGCCTCGCGCTCACGTTGGCCGAGCTGCTGTCGCAGGGCCGCGGCCTCCTCCAGGAAATCGATGGCTTTCGGGGGCTCTCCCAGGTAGATGTGCGCGACACCGAGGTCACCCAAGGTGGCAGCGAGGGCTCTCGGAGAGTTCAGCTCGCGCCGCAGTGCCAGCGCCAGCGCATAGTTGTCGGCGGATTGGCGATGGTCTTGGTGCCGCGCGAAGACCTTGCCGAGGGCATGGAGCGTCGAGGCTTGCCGGCGGCGCTCTCCCAAGCCGCGCCAGATCTCGAGGGCCTCGCGCAGGCTGGCCAACATCGATTCTCGAGCGTCGGCGTCAGGCTCTTTATTGACGCCAGACTCTTTATTGGCGCCAGACTCCCTATTGAGGCGGCCAGCGTCGGTCATGGCGGCCTCGGCGCGCAACCGCAGTATGTCAGTGTCCGTGGCCGCGGGCAGCTGTTCAAGGCTCACCCGGTAGCGCCCGTCCGGGATTCCCTCCTGCTCGCACCGGACCTCGAGACTGTGCCAGCCGTCGACCTCGGGCGTCAGCAGGAGGGATTCGTTTCCCTCCGAGCCGAGCGGGCCGTCGACGATCAGCAGGCTCCGTCCCCGCGGATCTCTGATCTCGAGCACCACGTCGATACCGATCTGCTCGACGGTGATGAGCCAGTGCTTGCCGGCCGCGAGCTCAAGCTGAAAGCGATCGATATTGCCGGGGCCCAGCGGGCGTTCGATCGACACGCCGGGCACCAGTCCGAGACTCGCTGACGTGTCCTCGTCGGCGGCAACCAAGGCGACGGAGAGGAGCAGGCACGCCGCGAAGAGACGCCGGTGAGCGGGACTGCCTTTGCGATCGAGCACTGGCGCTCAGGGTACCACTTCGCGAGCCCGGCATTTCGTGGGTGTTCGAGTGAGTGAACAGCGGTCGAGGACAACGGCAGCAAACTTTTTTGAGATAGGTGGGAGGTTCCGGGAACTGAACGCACTCATCGGTCAGAACAGCAGGAGCTAGCCCGCTTTCGCAACGTCAGAGCTGAAAACGAACCCAACCCCAAGGAGATCACCATGTCAGAACAGATCAAATGCGCCCCCGTCGGAAACCACATCGATTGCCAGTGGACCGTGCAGATCAAGGAATTCGGAAACAAGGTGCAGGCCGCGTGGAGCAGCGATACGGTGGTCGAGCCGGACTACGCCGAGCTCGCGCTCTTCCTCGGCGACGAATTGGTTGCCACCCATAAGACCGGTCGGAGCGACGGCGGGCACGAGTTCTCCGAGAGTTACGGGGGCGGCTACCGTCTTGCCCTCAGAGCCAACAACTTCAAAGGCGAGAAGGTCGAGCTCGTCTCCACCGCCGTGACCGAATACGGCAAGCCTTCCCCGCCTCCGGTCTCGAAGAAGTATCGCTTCCAGATCGGGCTGGACAGGGACGGAAACAACACCCGGCTGACCTGGAGCTCGACGGCGACGTTCCGTCCCCGGCAGAGTCAGGCCCAAGTGGTTGTCGCTGGGCAGGGCAATCGCGAGCTCTGGATCGAGAGCGCTAACGGCAAGCACACATTCAACGATCTGCGCTGGGGCGTTGGGCTGGCGGCCGCGTACACCGCGGAGGATTTCTCCGGTAATAGAGTCGGGCTAGTTCGAACCCCGACGACCGGGGCCCGCGAAGAAGCCCTCCAGCAGGAGGAGCTGGTCGCGGCGTCTTGCTGATCGATCCACGAACCGAACCCAGAAACGACCGCGCCCGCGCGGTCGTTTCTATCTCCAGATCCAGTCGCGGCGCCTCGCGGGTTGGTCTGGGCACTCGGATGACTCGGTTATGGCGGGTCATCCGACGTCGCCATCGGCTGGCTGGCCGGTATTTCGTGGCGCTTTTCCGGATCGGGATAGCTGCCATTTGTTTGTGACAACGACAGCCCGAGAGAGTCTCCGATCGTTTTGGCTTGTGTCAAAACCTCCCAGGCAGTCAGGTGAGAGAGCGCATTGACCTGCTCGGTGCTCATGTCGATGAGGCGCAGTTTCCACCAGCGTTCGCCGATCGTTCTGAAATGCGGGAAGTTCTTGAATTGCCCCCGCTCGTTCTTGAGCTTGCGGAGCAAACGACTCGTGCTCTTGCCGTCATTCTGGATCCGATCGCTCCATGCCTCGCTGCCGGCCAGGTGAAACCAGCAGATTTGGGGTTTGTAAACCTGGATCCCGTGAAGGGCCTGCTCGACCTCGAAAACGCCGCAGTGGACCAGGGGCTCATCTCTGGAGTGCTGGTCAAGGAATGTCTTCTGGATCTCCCGCAGACCTTGTGGCGCAAAGATGGGCAGCGCCCCTCTCTTCTTCTCGGCACAGAGATCGTCGGTGGAGTCCGGATCCGGTGTGAAGTAGCACCTGATGTCCGAGCTCATCGTCAGCTCTCCGTCTGGCGCAACCTTGAATTCCGTCTGCGTGTTGCTGAAGACGAGGATTTTCTGCACTTTTCTTGCGAGCAGGGGCAGGAGTCCCAGGTTGTCGATGTGTTCACCGTCGCCGTGGGCAAACTCGGCCGCCTTCGCGGTGACGCCATCGGTGCCGATCGGCCGATGGTAGAATTCCGGAAAGCCCAGAGTGTCGATGCCGAGTCCACGGAAAATCGCGACCGGCGCGGCTCCAGTCGAGCCCATCATGTCGGCCAAAGTGAATCGATATCGATATGGGGACGGCCAGGGGCGTTTGAAACACACGTCCACTTCGTTCGTGCCGGGCAGCGGCGTTCTCGAGATGCTGTCGTAGGCGACCGACTCGATAAAACCGCCGCCGAAGGTGAAGGTTCGCCCTTTGTGCTCGAATTCGAAGCTCTTGCGGATGCCGGAATAGAGTGGAGTCAGCTCGACCGGATGGAAATGGCTGGCGTCTACCCGTCTCTTCTTCTCGAGAAAAGTGGCGCCGGCAATGAGAAACGGGCGGTCGGCCGCGGGTAGCAGGAACTCGTCCGCACACAGCTGATCGTCCGCGTGTTGACTCGGGGAACAGAGGCATTTCCAGCGGTCGTATATGGGACGGCGGGTCTTGGCGTTTGATATCAGTCGGTCCCGCTGAGCCGCGTGTGCGGCGAAGAAGCGCGGCGGGCCTTCGCAGTCCCTGGTGCTGTCCTCACCTTGATAGAGATCGAAATCCCTGAGGATCTTTTTGCCGATCGCACGTGAATAGGTCTCGTCGTAGCGCCACAAGACGCGGCTGAGATAGAGCCCCGGAATCGGAGCAGTCGCGATCGCCTGGGCAAAGGAGCCTCTCGAAGCAGACCGCACGAGCTTTTCATCGAGCTCCGAAGGTGGGATATAAGGCCCCAAGAATTGCCCGTCGGTGAAATGGGAAGGCAGGAAGGTGAAAGGGACCGCTGCCCACGCACCTCCCGAGACGGCGGTGATGTACCGGGCTTGCTCCAGCCATCCCAGGACCTTGAGTGCTCTTAACTCGCCGAGGGCCGCGGATGCCGCGCGCGTGCCGCCGCCTGAGAAAGCGATGCCGAAAGAGTCCCTTTGAAAGAGGGTCGCAAGCCGCGGATCGGCCGTCTCAGGGAAATGCGGATCTTCCGGGTCGAGTCGCCACTCCCGGACTCTGAGCTCGTCAACTCCAGAGTATTTGAAGCCACCTGCCGTGCAGTGGTCTTGTGCCTGAGCTGGGTCCGTGATGGATAGTGGTATCGCCAGAATGAAAATCAGTCGTTTCAGAGACAAGGCTGGCTCCTTTCGCTCGCCGGCTGGTCCGCGGCGCACTGCCACCCACACGGTTCGCGCTTGGCGAGGTGGAGCGTGAATTCAAGGTGGATGCGCCGCCATCACTCGTCCAGACACAGCGTATTCCAGGGTGAAGATGCCCCATGGATTTCGTCCGGAGCTACGCGCGGTCATCCCCGGGGCCACGCCGTCTATCGTCGCGATCGTAGACTAGAAAGCTGAACGGATAGGCGTGACGCTGGTCGGCCTCGCGTGGGTCCTCGGAGATCAGCAGCCAGGACGCGTCGTCGATCTCGGGAAAGAAGACGTCGCCGTCGACTTCCGCGTGGACTCGCGTCAAGTAGAGGCGATCGGCAAGCGGCAGTGCCTCGGCGAACACGGCGGCGCCGCCGATGACGAAGATGTTACGTTCGCCCGCCTCTGGCGTGACCTCAGGTTCGCCCGCGGCTATCTCGAGAGCCTGTTCGAGGCTCGACGCCACCTCGACGCCCGGTGCCTGATAGGACGGATCGCGCGACAGCACCAGGGATCGGCGTTTCGGCAGCGGCTTACCGAGGCGTTCGATGATCGACTCGTGGGTTTTGCGGCCCATGATCACGGTATGGCCACGGGTCAGCTTCTTGAAGTATTTGAGGTCGGCAGGGAGATACCAGGGCAAACGGCCATCGCGGCCGATCACCCGGTTCTCCGCCACCGCGACCAGTAGGGAAACTTTCACTCGAATCCCTTTAGACCGCGATCGGTGCCCGAATCCGGGGGTGCGGTCGGTAACCTTCGAGACGGAAATGCTCGTAGCTGAAGTCGAAGATCGATCGCACCTCAGGATCCAGGTGCATGGTCGGTAGCGGTCGCGGCTCGCGCGTTAGCTGCTCTTCGGCCTGCTCGAGATGGTTGAGGTAGAGATGGGTGTCGCCCAGGGTGTGGACGAAGTCGCCGGGGGCAAGATCCGTGACCTGGGCGATCATCATCGTCAACAAGGCATAAGAGGCGATGTTGAACGGCAGGCCGAGGAAGATATCGGCGGAGCGCTGGTAGAGCTGGCATGACAGTCGGCCGTCGGCGACGTGGAACTGGAACAGGGTGTGGCAGGGCGGTAGCGCCATCTCCTCGAGCTGGGAGACATTCCAGGCGCTGACGATGATCCGCCGCGAGTCGGGCGTGTTTCGAATCTGATCGATGGCCTCCGCGATCTGATCGATCGAGCCGCCGTCGGGGGTCGGCCACGAGCGCCACTGGACGCCGTAGATCGGGCCGAGCTCGCCGTTCTCATCGGCCCACGGGTCCCAGATCCGGACCTTGTTCGCCTTCAGATAAGCGAGGTTCGATTCGCCGCGCAGAAACCACAGCAGCTCGTGGATGATCGATTTCAGATGCACCCGCTTGGTGGTCAGGAGCGGGAAGCCCTCGGAGAGATCGAAACGTAGCTGGCAGCCGAAGATGCTGCGGGTGCCGACGCCGGTGCGGTCGTCCTTGACCGCGCCCTCATCACGGACTCTGCGCAGCAGCTCAAGGTAGGTTTGCATGGCCGCTATTGTAATCCTTAGCGGGTCCCCATGGGCCGCCGCCCTCTGGAACCAATCCTCGGCCTGTGGCGTAGAATGAGAGGATAGCTCGCCGCGAGCACCCGCCACCACTTCGGAGAATCACCATGTATGAGCGTAAGAGAAGAGGGCTCTCGCAAGCCTTCGTCGGAGTCTTCAGGGGCGTTGACCTCGCCCGTCGAATCGTTGTCAACGGGATCTTCCTGGCGATTCTGGCTGTCGCGATAGCTTTCTGGGCCGGCGGCGATATGGTGGAAGTGCCGGATTCGGCGGCGCTGGTGATTGCTCCTCACGGAACGATCGTCGAACAGTTGACCGGTGATGCGGTCGACCGCGCGATCGAGCGGCTGCAGGGTGAAGGCGAGCCGGAGACTCTAAAACACGATCTGGAGCGTGCGCTCCACGCGGCCAAGGACGACGAAAGGATCAAAGCCGTGTTTCTCGACCTGAATGGTCTCGGCGGTGCCGGGCTGTCGACGCTGCAGGATTTGCGAGTGGCGATCGACGACTTCAAGACCAGCGGCAAACCGGTGATCGCCAACGCCGACTTCTACGGCAAGGCGCAATACTACCTCGCCTCGACGGCCGACGAGATCTACCTTCACCACATGGGGTTGGTGATGCTCGAAGGTTACGGTCGCTTTCGCAACTACTACAAGGAAGGGCTTGACAGAGCGGAGATCGACTACAACGTCTTTCGGGTCGGCGAGTACAAGTCCGCGGTCGAGCCTTTCCTGCGCGACAGCATGTCTGAGGAGGCCAAGGAGGCCAATCTCGACTGGATGGGTGACCTGTGGGACGCCTGGATCGCGGATGTTGCCCCGGCGAGGAACCTGACGCCCGAGGTTCTGAAGGACGGCATCACGCACTTTGACCAGCATCTCGACGAAGCCGAGGGCAACGCCTCGGAAGTCGCCAAGCGACTCGGCTTGGTCGATCACGTCGCGGATCGCGACGAAATTCGCGATCGGCTGATCGAGCTGGTCGGGGAAGACGCCGAGAGTCGCTCCTTCAGCCGAGTCGACCTGGTCTCTTATCTCGAAGCCCTGGGTGAGGACGAGACCAGCACCGGCACGGGTGACGACGCCGTCGCGGTGATCGTCGCCCGTGGCGTCATCCTGGGCGGCAGCCAGCCGCCGGGGGCGATCGGGGGTGACTCGACCGCGGCGCTGATCCGTCAGGCGCGCCGCGACGACGACGTCAAGGCGATCGTGCTCCGGGTCGACAGCCCCGGGGGCAGTGCTTTCGCTTCCGAGCTCATACGCCGCGAGTTCGTGCTCGCCCGCGCCGCCGGCAAGAAGGTCGTGGTGTCGATGGGCGACGTCGCGGCATCGGGTGGCTACTGGATCTCCTCGGCGTCTGATGAGATCTGGGCCAATCCCAACACCATCACCGGTTCGATCGGGATCTTCGGCACTTTGCCGACCTTCCAGAAGCCGCTGGCCAAACATCTCGGAACCCGCGTCGACGGCGTCGGCACCACCTGGATCTCGGGTGCCGCGCGTTTCGACCGCGAGCTCGATCCGCGGATGGCGGATGCCATGCAGCGAATGGTCGAACAGGGTTATGAGGACTTTCTGGAGCGCGTCGGTGAGGCTCGCGGCAAGACCCGGGAAGAGGTCGACAAGATCGCCCGCGGACGCATCTGGAGCGGAGCCGACGCGCAGGCCAACGGTCTGGTCGACCATCTCGGGGGCCTCGAGGAGGCGATCGCTTCAGCCGCCAAGCTCGCCGAGATCGGCGACGACTATCGGGTCGACTACCTGGAGCACGAGCTCGAGCTCAGAGATCAGATGCTGGTCGAATTCCTGGCCTGGACCGCCGACTGGTATCAGCCCGAGGCGCGGGCCACGAATCGGCCGCGTCTGCAGGAGCTGGTCGCCGACTACGTTCGCGATCAGGCTGAGATGTTGCTTCAGTTCGGCGACCCTCGCGGCATCTACGCCCACTGCCTGTGTGAAGTGCGTTAGCTACATCGCATCAGAAAACGCACGTTCCCCACCGGGGGAGCGGCGCCCGGATCCCCGAGGACGGCGCTGAGCCGTGTTTGAGCGCGGCCTCGTTGGAACTGCAAACTGCTTGGAATCACCACCTTAGATACCAGAAGAGGCCGCGCGAGTTCAGGGCAGCGCCGCCCGCAGGGGTCCGGGCGACGCGGAGAGATGGTAGTTTCTACCCACGCGACCTCTGAGGATAGTGTCTCGATAGGGCTGCAACCTCAGCGGGCGGCCGGCGTAGAAGAGGGCGACGCCCTGACTCAAAACCGCTGGAGCTCTGATGAGGACACCCTCCGCCGTCTTCGCCGTCGCGCTTCTCTTCACCGTCACACTTTTTTTCGCCGAGGGCGCTTCCGCGCACCACGGCCCGGTCGCCGGATCGTCCGATGGGAAGCAGGCCGGGCACTTTGGCACCCTGTCGCCCGACGCCCCTCCCGAGACCGCCCAATACGGTTTCCTGATCGGTGAATGGAGTTGCAGGACTCGCGGCATGAGTCCGACCGGCGAGATGAGCGACGGTCCCGACGCCACCTGGACCGGCTATTACGTGCTCGACGGCTGGGCGATTCAAGACGTCTGGCTATCGTCGAAACCGGGCAGCAAGCCGGGCACCAACATCCGCTCGTTCAACCCGAAGACGGGCAAGTGGGACAACCGCTGGCTGGCCGCCGGCCCGCTCCAGTGGAAATACTTCGAGTCCGAGAGGGTCGGAGACACCATGGTGATGACCGGCGGTGAAGGCGTCGACGCGATGGAACGCCGCTTTGTCGATCGAAATGTCTTCTACGAGATCGGCGAGCATTCCTGGAAGTGGCGCAAGGACCGCTCGTTCGACGGCGGCTCGAATTGGTTCGAGGGCGTCGCGCACATTCACTGTCGAGCAGCGGGTCGCGGCCTCGGTGGCGATCTGCCGCCGGAGGCTCGGCAGTTCGACTTCTGGCTCGGCCGCTGGGACGTCAACCTGCGTATCAGGAAGGACGGCGAGTGGCCTGACTCGAGCGTCCCGGCACAAGCCGAGATTTACTCGATACTCGGCGGCAAGGCGGTGCTCGAGCTCTGGGACTCGGAGCCGATCCAGGGTTTCTCGCTTCGCTACTTCGACATCGAGCAGAACCAATGGATGCTGTGGCTCAACTGGCCGGGCAAGAATCGTTCGGGTAGCTCGGGGCTTTCCGGCTCCTTCCGTCATGGCCGCGGTGACTTCTTCTCCGATAAGCCGACGAAAGACGGCGGTACCCTGATCTCGCGCTACAGCTTTAACGACATCACCCCGAACAGCCTGCGCTGGGACGATGCATACTCCGAAGACGGTGGCGAGACCTGGCGTCACGGCTGGCGGATGGAATTCTCGAGAACTGCCGATCGGGTCGCGCTCGCCGCGGCCGGTGGCGATGCCCACACCTACGGCAGTGGTCAGTGGTGCGACCTGCCTCAATTCCGCCGTTTCGAAGCGCTGGCCGGTACCCATGAGGGGAAGCTGCGTCGGCGCGGCGCGGACGGCTGGAGCGAGTCATCGGCTCGCCTTGTCGGTTATCGGGTACTCGAGGGCTGCGCGGTGTTGGCCATCCTTTCCTCTGAGGTCGACGGCCGACCCTTCGAGAGTTTTCACCAACTGACGTGGAATACCTACGCTTCGGTCTTCGAGGAGACGATCCTCGACAGCGAGGCTGACTCGGCCCTCGCCGTCTACTACGGGCCGGACACCGAGGGCCTGCTGACGTTCAGCCGGCGTGCCGCCTTCGGCGAGGAGATCGAGCCTGGACGCAGAATCTGGCATATCGACGACGGCGTCATCGAAGTCCGTGTCGAGGTCCTTGAAGACCGGAGCGACGCCTGGACTCCGGTCGTCGAGGCGGTCTTCGGGCGTTAGCAGCCCGAAATCTCCAGGCCACATCTGAACGTCGGCAGACGGCGAAATCCTCCGGGAAACCGACGGAGCTGCCTAGCGGCGTCCGGCCCGAGAGGAGATTCAGATGTCGAGAACCTGGACCTGGATGAAAACCGGCGTGCTTCTGGCGCTACTGGCCGTGCCGGCCATCGCGGAGAACGCTCCGGCCGAAAATGCCTGGGACGAAACCTGGCCGCAGTGGCGTGGCCCCCATCGCGACGGTCGCGCCGGTGGCGAGGCCTGGCCCGACGACCTGGGGTGCCTGGAGCCGATGTGGAAGGTCGAGCTCGGGCGCGGCTATCCGGGACCGATCGTCACAGAAGATAGGGTCTTTGTCGCCGAGACGGTCGACAAAGAGCGCGAGGTAGTGCGTGCCCTCGATCGGGCGAGCGGCCGTGAGCTGTGGCGTGCCGAGTGGCCGGGCGGCTGGAAGGTACCGTTCTTCGCCGCCAAGAACGGCAGCTGGATCCGCGCGACGCCGGCATGGGACGGCGAGAACCTCTACGTCGGGGGTATCCGAGAAGTGTTGGTCAGCCTCGACGGTGAGTCTGGCGAGGTGCGCTGGCATCTCGACTTCCCGTCGACCTTCGGCACTGAGGTACCTCACTTCGGCTTCGCCAGCTCGCCCCTGATCGACGGCGAGCATCTCTATATTCAGGCGGCCAATTCACTCTTCAAACTCGAGGCGAAAAGCGGCAAAGTCGTCTGGCGCAGTCTTGAGAGTGATGGCAGCATCGGCGTCAGCGGTGCTTTTTCTTCACCGGTCCTGGCGACGCTGGCGGGACATCACCAACTGCTGGTCCAGACTCGGCTAGAGCTCTATGGCATCGATCCGGAAGACGGCGCCGTCCTCTGGTCGCAGCCGGTGCCTAACTTCCGCGGCATGAACATCCTGACCCCCGCGGTCCACGGCGATACCGTCTTCACCAGCTCCTACCGAAACGGCTCCTACCTCTTTCGAGTCTCCGCGGCCGGTGAAGGCTTCGACGTCGAGGAAGTGTGGCGTCACAAATCCCACGCCTACATGTCGTCACCGATTCTGGTCGACGGCCACGCCTACCTTCACCTCGGCAGCCAGCGGGTGACTTGCCTCGATCTCGAGGCCGGGGAAGACCGCTGGACCAGCAAGCCGTTCGGCAAATACTGGAGCAAAGCGGTGCAAGGGGACAAGATCGTCGCCCTCGACGAGGACGGTAGCTTGCACCTGGTGCGCGCCAATCCCGAGTCGTTCGAGATTCTCGACTCCAGGACCGTGAGCAACGCCGAAACCTGGGGTCACCTCGCGGTCGCCGGTGACGAGATCTTCATCCGCGAGCTCGAGGCGGTCGCTGCCTACCGCTGGTGTCGCGGCGACCCGGCTCCCACTCAGACGGTCGCGCCCTGACATCGGCGGATCGCCAGAACGGCGATGTTGTAGCCAGTGACTGCCCCGAGCTGACTCGGCTCAAGTCGCGAAGTACGTCTTGGGAGGTGGCGGTAAGGACTTGCGATCGGAGAGGCGGTAGTAGTAGATGAACATGCGCTGAGGAAAGCCGGTTTCGCGTTCCGCCTGGATCTCGACGTGAAGGACCAGGTAGAGCGGCTGATCCGCCAACGTTCGAACTTTGACAACTTTATCGACCCGGCGAGGACCGGTTTCAGCGTCACGCAGCATCTCTCGTAGCTCCTGTTCCAGGAACTCGTAGCCGGCTTGCCAGTCGATTAGCGAATGGAGGTCCGGTGCGAAGAACTCGACAAGCTCGGGAAAGAATCGCCCGGAAATTTCCTTCCACGGGCTGTCATAGTCGTCCGGTGGGGTCGGAGTACTGTCAGATTCAGTGGAGGGAGATCGCCCGCTTCCTCGTCGAGACTCATCCCGAGATCGGATCGTGGTGGGCGCAGACCATCACCGTCGGCTATGAACGCATACGCGGTCTGCGCGACGTCCACCAGCGCCGCGGCAGCGACTACGACGCCAACAAGAGCCGCACGTTCCCCGTCGCCGTCGAGATCCTGTTCGAGGCGGTGGCCAACGACGCGCTGCGTGGGACCTGGCTACCAGAAGGCTGGAAAGCGACCCGAGTGGCGACACCGCCGAAGTCGATTCGCGCCGACTGGAGCGACGGCAGCCGAGTGAGTTTCTACCTTACGGCCAAGGGAGACGCCAAGAGCAGCGTCTCCGTCCAACATCAAGGGCTCTCCGACCAGGCGGCCGTCGACACCATGAAGGCATTCTGGCAGGAGCGTCTCGATCGGCTCGGTGAGTTGCTGCGCGAGACGAGCACCTGAACCCATGGGTGGCCGGACGGCACCGACTTGGAAACGGTCGCCGTGCCACGCGGAGGAAGGACGGCTCAATCGCTGAACACGTCCTCCAGGCGCTTCGCCGTCAGGATCCGGTCACCCCATTCGAGCAACCGATCGGCCTCGCCAGAAGAGACACGGGCACGTGTATCTTCGTCAAGGGGCCCGAAACGCCCTTCCAGCAGCCTTAGCAACATGATCGACTGGCCCTTTTCGATCCCCTGCTGTTCCCACTTCTCGGTCCAGGTCTGTGCCTCTTCAACAATCATGGTCTCGATCTCCTCAAGCTCTTCCATCCTTGGTAATCGTACTCCTTTGAGTCGTCTGCGCAAAATCGCCAGGATGGCGATGACAAAGCTCCGGCGTAGCTCTTGATGTTGCGGCCCCGCCAGCGACTGGCGCAGCCGCGTCACCTCTTGCAGCAGATCCTCAGGCCCGGCATGCTCCAGCCGAAAGAGACGGGCTGCTGGCCCCGGTAGATCCGCGAGATCCTTGGCCGGATAGGCGCCTTGGTCGAGCAGCAGATATTCGACCCGCGGCCGGAAGGCTTCAAGTCCTTCCGGAACCACTTCCGGCGGCATCAGCGTCGCCGTATTGGTCGGCGACTTCCAGCGACTTGGACCGTTGTAGAGCACGATCGGCAGCACGAATGGCAGCGGGTCCCCGGTCGAGAGACCGCACTTGCGGATCAGGTCCT
>JAAUXY010180125.1_pt1 | contig 16087 bp, 11 predicted proteins | sample 7278121 | NCBI WGS metagenome assembly JAAUXY01 (sample SAMN14350117, study PRJNA611818) | marine sediment metagenome | isolation source: surface marine sediment (1.8m) | place: French Polynesia: Moorea | collected 2018-08 | reverse complement strand
GCAGGACAACTTCACCAAGCAGGACAAGATCTACGGCCACATCCAGTTTGGCACGGGTGACCTGTTCGGCACGGGTGATGCAATTGCCCTTATCGGTGCAGAGTACGTTGAAATCGAGTACCAGAACCTCTACGACCCGGCCTCTGAAGCTGGACTGATTGGTGGTTCGGCTGGTAACTCGAGCTCGGGCGACCGTGACTTCTCGTCACTGTTCGTCGAGTGGCTGGTTCCGGTAACGGAGCGTTCAGAACTGAACCTCGCTGGTCGTTACGACAACTACAGCGACTTCGGTAATGCGTTCTCGCCGACGATCAGCTACAACATCAACGTTCTCGACAACCTGTCGTTGCGTGCCCGTTGGGGTCAGGGCTTCAAGGCTCCGGCACTGTCCGACCTGTTCGGCCCCGAGACCTTCTCGGCCGAAGACGCTCAGGACCCGATCACGGGTACGAGCCGTCAGTTCGACACGTACTACAACACGAACCCCGACCTCGATGCCGAGGAATCCACCTCGTTCTCGATCGGCGGTAACTGGGAGTATGTCGAAGGTCACTCGGTCGACCTCGCGTTCTACAGCGTGGAAATCGACGACGTTATCGTGACGCCGACTGCACAGAGCCTGATCTTCGCTGACGTCGCTGGTATTCAGTTCGATCCCTCTGGTTCGCGCGTAGAACGTCTCGGCAACAACAACATCAATCAGATCTTCTCGTTCTCTGAGAACAGCGGTAAGCTCGAAGTACAGGGCATCGACCTGCAGCTCAACAGCACCTTCGATACCGATATCGGTTTCTTCGATGCTGCGCTGTTCTGGTCGCACCAGCTCGAGTACAAGCAGAACGCGTTCTTCCGCGGCGGTCTCCAGGACACGGCAGGCTTCAACCTGCAGCCGCAGAATCGCGCTCAGGGCTCGCTGACCTGGTCGCTCGGCAACCATGCGGTTGACATGATCGTCAACTTCATCGGTGAGCACGCCGAGATGGACGAAGTCGATGCAGCCACCGGCGCACTCACGACGAGCGACGAGAAGCTCGACACGTGGACGACGCTGAACATGGCGTATCGCTTCGATGCGGGCGATTGGGGCCAGCTGAAGATTGGCGCCAACAACGCGACGAACGAAGAACCGGTCATGGACTTCGAGGGCAAATACGCTCGTGATCACTACGATCTTTACGATTCCCTTGGCCGCGTCTGGTACGTTGAGTACAAGAAGACGTTCGAATAAGGTATAGCGCAGGCTAGACCTGGGAAGGGCCCGCCTCGGCGGGCCCTTTTTTTTGACGAGGGATTGTCTTATGCCGCGGAGGCCATGGATGGCCGAGAGCGGCGCTTCTACCGCAGGTGGATTTGCCAGCCGGCGAGTGATGAATCTTCAGTGTAGAGTTCCAGGGAATCCACGGACTGGAAGCCGGCCTCCTTGGCCAGGACGTTGAACGATTTAATCTGATCACTATCCAGGGCTGCGGCAACCATGTCGTCAAGTCGCGCTTTTGCCAGTTCGAAATCGGATTGGGCGCGATCGAGCGCGTCGAGTTTTTCCTTGAGCGTCGTCTCCTGCGCAACGCGTACGGTGTAACTGACGGCGCCGGCGATGAACTGAGCGCAGTCGTGCGTCTCATATTTCTCGCGAAAGGCATTCATCCTGGTTTTCAGGCTGGCCGCGAGCGGCCGCGCCCGTTTCGCGGCTTTTCTTTGCTGATCCGGGTGCTGGGCGGGATCGCCCAGCGCCTTGAAGTAGCGCTTCGCAGTGCCAACGAGATCTATCTTGTTGAGCGCAAAGTCGTAGATTTCGATCTCGACCTTCGAGTTTTCGATCAGCACCGATTCCGCGTGGTGACTGATCGCAACGAAGCGACCGCCGGGTTTGAGCACACGTCGGATCTCGATCAGCGTCTTGCCAATATCGCTGTATTCGAATCCGAACTGTGACGTGACGAGATCGAAGGAGTCGTCTTCGAAAGGCTGATTTTCACATGGAGTCTGGCCGTGAAACTCGATGGTCTCGCGCGCGGCTTTCGTTTTCTCGTCGCCGATCAGGTCGACACTTACGTCGGCGAGGTCGGTTGCCGCAACGAAAAAGCCCTTTCCTTTATCGATGCTGAGTTCCGCGGCAATCGTTGCAATCGCACCATTGCCGGCCGCGATATCGAGTATGCGTGCACCATTATCGAGTTCGACGAACTTGTCCCGCCAGAAGTCCAGCACGACGCCGTCGTAGTTACCCGGTTTGCCCGACCCGAAGGTCGTAATGAATCCCTGTTCCCAGAACCGAGACCACTGTTGAATCTGTGGCGCGCTTATAGCCTTGTCCTATCCGCCCAACGATGGCGGCATTATAGTGGAGTCAGGCGCGGTCACCATATATTCTGCACAAAACAATGAATGAACAAGTCAATTCGCTCATCGAGAAGGCGGCCGCCTGTCTACGCGACAACAACCTGCCATCGGCGCAGGTTGCATTGCAGCGAGTGCTGCGTCGTGATCCCGGAAACGTCACGGCGCTGATTCTCTACGCGGAATTGAGCCTGCTGCGCGGTGAACAGGCAGTATCCGAAGACATCATAGAACAGCTGTTAACCCTGGGCCCGCAGTCTTTCTCCGGTCGGCAGCAAAAGCTTCTGGCCAGAATCTGCATGCAAAACCAGCTGTACTCCCTGAGTCTGCAGCTGTTCGACTGGGTACGGAAAAAGGGCGAAACCGACGCTACGTCCCTGTACCAGGAAGGTATTTGCCTGCGCAGCCTCGGGCGCATGGAAAGGGCCGAACAGCGATTGCAGGAGTGCATCAGGCTGAGGCCGACCGCTGCGGCGCCGCATATGCAGCTCGGTCATGTCCGGAGTTCGATGGGAAACGTTGACAGCGCTGCGCACCACTACAAGCGCTTCATTTCATTGTCAGAACAAGAGAAAGGAACAGGTTACTGGTGCCTGGCTGATCTCAAAGCCTACGAGTTCAGCGATGCAGAGATACAGGCGATGCATCGAGAACTCACGAGGATGGAGAGCAACCTGCCGCAGCTCGCGGCGCTATATTTTGCGCTGGGTTCCTCGGCCGAGAAGAAGAAAGAGTACGCCGAAGCGATCGACTTTTATCGCAAAGCCAATGACATAGAAGCCGGGCTGAAACCGTTCCGTGCTGCGCAGTACCACGAATACGTCGCCGGGCTTCAGTCAGTTTCATCCGATCAGGATACGGTTCGTACAGGCTCAGTCCCCGTAGCGATTCTGATTGTCGGTTTACCGCGCTCCGGAACGACATTGATTGAGCAGATCCTGAGTGCTCATTCCCGTGTCCAGGCCACCGATGAACTCCACTTTCTGGAGAAGGTTGCACTGAGGCTGGAGATGAATGGCGGCTATGCGCGGCGCCTGTCTTCTCTGACCAAAGAAGAAAGAGAGCTGCTGCGCGAGAAGTACATCGACGTGGTCAGGGATTACCTGACGAGCGACACGGACTTTTTTATCGACAAGTACCCGGGCAATTTCCTGCACATCGGCCTGGTAAAGCGAATAATGCCGGAATCGATCGTTATCGATGCGCGGCGCGATCCACGAGATATTGCGATCAGCGCGTACCGGCAGCTGTTCAATGTGAAGAACGAATTTGCATCATCCTTTGATGGAATCTACGAGTACTACAAGGGATACCTCGCGATGATCCGGCACTGGAAGGCGGTTTATCCGGAACACATCACGACAGTGCACTATGAGCAGCTTGTAAGCTCGCCGGACGAAGAGATCCAGGGCCTGCTGGATTTCTGCGGACTGCAAGCCGAGCGGGGCTGCTTCGAGTTCTACAGGCAAAAACGAGCGGTCAAGACGCCCAGCGTCAGCGGGGTGAAGCAACCGATGTATACGACGTCCGTCGGGCAATGGCGAAACTACGAGACTGTCATACCCGACGAACTGGCCCGTCTCGGGACGCTGCTTGATCTTGATCAATCCCCGAAAGCGTAGGAAAAGGTCACTCGCGCAGCGTACTTGGTCGTGAACTGTAGCTGGTCGTTGAGGTCGCGCGTCAGCGGAATCTTGACCGAGACACGCAATGCCATTTGTTCGTTGATGTGGTATTGCACGGCCGGCACGATGTCCAGCCACTCACCGCCGGTATTGGGAATGTCGGTCGCGTTGCGCTGGTCACGCTCGGTATGACGATACAGCAGCTCGATGTTGTATCCCCAGGGTGACTGCGTCTGGTAACTGCCGCCAACGCTCAGCGTCGTTTCGTGTCCGAACTGGTAGTCGCGGTCGTTTTCGCCGTTTTGCGTATGGCTGGCGCTCACATAGAAGCGGGCGCCCGCGGTTTCGTTGAGCGCGCGCGCATAGTAAGCCCAGATAATGCCGGCGTACGCGCCCGTTGATGGTTGCAGGTCTTCGGCGAGTACGATGCCGTTGCTCGAAGCGTCGTTTTCACCGACAGGCAGTCTCGCGCCGGCCCCGAACGTCAGCGCATTCCTCGAGTAGACCGTGATGTCCAACGGTGAGTACTTGAGCATGACGATGGCATCACCCAGTCCTGATGCGCTGTCTTCGGGCCCGGTTATCGAGCGCTCATGGCGTACCGCCGAGAGCAGCGCTGAAAATGACCAGTTCCTTGTAAGTCCGCGACTCGCTTCCAGCACGAGGGCCTGCGATACGCGGTCGCGGCCCGTGTCGTCCGGAACAGAAGACGAACCGCTGACGAGCTCGCTGACGTCGTGGTATTCGTAGGTGCTCGCAAGAAACCACTTGCCGTCACCAGGCGTCGCCAGCTCCATGGTTCCAAGCAGCGGCACGCTGGCACAGCTGCAGGTCGTAGCAGACGTATACGGGCTCGCGAGCAGCGCAACCGCGCCCGCGGCAAGAATTGATCCGCGCTTGTTCATGATAGCCCCCAACTTGGACAGAACACTAGTTGAAGTGGATTTCCGCCCCCGGGAAAAAAGCGGCCCAGGCAAACCACATTGCCGTGTACGATTGGGTCATCGAGAGCCTCTCACCCGTTCTTGGTCCGGATACCGCTCTGCCGAACACGTCCCAGGTATTGCCTTCGGTGTCTTCCATGATGTTGGGCAGTTGACCGTCGAGCGCGGAAAATGTGAGGACCGTGCCGTCCGGCAATTCGCGGCTGTAAATAGCGGCGATGTCCTGGTTTGAAACACCAACGACGATGATCGACTGGCCGGCGAAAGAATCGTTGATCACCTGCGTCGTATCGCCAAATCCGCTAAGCTGGTAGACCTTGCTCGTAGCGCCGCTGCGAATACCGATGACGCGCTCCTTCGGATGCAGGCGATTGTCCGTGCTGGAAACGGGGAACAACAGTTCATTGCTGAAGCGGTAGTCACCGTACGGATACGAGTCGTAGTCTCGGCTGAAACCGGTGTCCCGGGTCATTACGAGCGAGTCCGGATACATATTTCGCCAGGTTCCCCAGGTCGTTTCTATAACCTGGATGCGATCCGGAACCTCCGAGGAACGCTGCCCCTGCACGGATTGCTCGAGCATTTGCGACCAGTGGCTGTCCGTCGCACGGTCGTACATGATCAGGTTTGAGTTGTAGAGCAGTCCCGAAACCCCGAACTCGGTATCGCTTTGCGAATCGTCGACATCCCAGGCCATCGCCGAACCGGTAAGGGGACAATAGCTGACAACGTAGTCGTTGAAGTTGATGGAGTCGTTGACGACTTCGTGCCAGTTGAGGATGTTGTGCGGGTAAGCGTGGATCGTCCCTTCGTGCAGCACACCGACGACGAGTTCGTTCACGCGGACGTCGGTTGTCTCGCTGGCAACCTTCATGACCGGCAGTTCGACGGAGGGGATACCGTCCTGGCCCGGACCCGCGTCCACGATTTCGCTCTGCGGAATCAGCCATCCGCCGCTGGTCGGGCCCGGATTCGAGGCATCGCCGCCACCACCACCGCCGCCACCACAAGCGGCGAGCGAGAAGACTGCGAGCGCGAGTAAGCCCTTGATCTGTATAGACCGGTGCGGTGACATCATGTTTTTATTCCCTTATGCGCGACCTGCCAAGGCGGCGGGCTGTTAACTAAAACAGACCGGCAGCAACGGGGAATTATTACACCGGTAGGAGCGGTCGCAAGACCGCGATCGCAGTCTCGCTGCGCTCGACAGCTCCAACAGCGCGTTTCCGGCGCAGGAGCGGTCGTAAGGCCGCGATCGCAGTCTCGCTGCGCTCGACAGCTCCAACAGCGAGTTTCCGGCGTAGGAGCGGTCGTGAGACCGCGATCAGCCTTCCTTCGGCAAGGCAGTCGCAGCCGACGTTTGCGAGATCATCACCTTGACGTCTGCGCCTTCGCGGAGGTTCTCGGCACCGCGAACCGCGACCCGATCTCCCTCGGACAGCGGGCCCGAAACCGATACCAGGTCGCCGGCAGAATCCCCGATTTCAACGCTGATCTGTTCCGCCTTGTTGTCTGCGCTGATCCGGAACACGAAAGCGCCGTTCTGGCGAAGCACGAGCGCGTCGCGCGGTACCGCGAGCGTTTCCTTTCGCGCCCGTATCGGGATCGCGACGCTGACGAGCTGTCCGACGGTCCAGTCACTGCTCGCACCGACCGGGAGGTCGATCAGGGCTTCGAACGTTTGCGATCGTACGTCACCGGTTGGCACGAGCGCCCGTATCTTCCCCGAATGCCGTACGTCGGTTGCGAACACATCAATCGCGTCGCCGGCATTCGTCCGTGAGAGGTGTTTCAAGGGAACGTATGCGCGAACTTCCATGTTGAGTATGTCGGTTAGTTGTGCGAGTACCTCGCCCCGCGCAACATCCTCTCCGGCGCGATGCATGCGGTTGATGACGATGCCGGCAAACGGCGCGCGTATGTCTGCGCGACGGATCTGGTCGTCGATCTGGCGGATCCTTACGCGGGTGATGTTGGCGTCGGACACGGCAAGGTCACGATTTGCTTCTGTCTGTTCGAGCTCGAACTCCGATACGAGATCCGAGTCCTGCAGTTCCTGCTGACGGCGTAGCTGGCTGTTGAGTTGTCGCACGTTGATAGTGGCGCGCTCCAGCAGGGCTTCCTGTTCCGCGCGCTGCAGCAACAGTGGCTGCTTATCGATGCTGGCGATGATTTCGCCCTCTGAGACCAGCGTTCCCGGTTCTGTAACCATCACGAGCTGACCGCCAACGCCCGCTGTGACCTGGACGTCGTTACGGCTGTAGATCGTGCCCGGCACGGCAACCGTCGGCGCGACCTCGGTTCTCGAGACAACGCCGACCTGCACGACGCTCGCTGGACGCTGCTGCGCCATCGACGGCAGCGACAGGAGCAGGGCCACGAGGGCAATGTAGACTCTCTTGTCAGGCATCGGCAGTTACTCCGTTGACATTTTCGACGGTCGCGGGCGATTTGTCACCATCGGCGGCAGACCGGCGTAGTGAAGGCAGTTGCAGAATGCTGGGCATCAGTACCAGGGTGAGCAATGCGCTGACGAACATGCCGCCAATAATGACCGTGGCGAGTCCGCGGTATATCTGCGAACCAGGACCCGGTATCAGCATCAGCGGCAACATGCCGAAGATACTGGTGAGCGTGCTCATGTAGATCGGCCGCGCTCGCGTGCGCACGGCCTCGGCGACGGCGCGAGTACGATCGAGCCCCCGCCGCTCGCCCCTTCGAGTCTGCATGACGAGCAGGATCGCGTTGTTGACGACGAGCCCGAGCAGTATCAGGAAGCCGATGGTCGTCAGCAGGTCCATCGATTGCACGGTGAACAGGTTCAGTATGCGCAGCGCCGCAATGCCTCCGGCAATCGCCAGCGGCATCGCAAGCATCACGATCCCCGCGTCGCGCAGTGAGCGGAACATGGCCGCCAGAATCAGGAAGAGCACGATCGCTGCGATAACCAGGTTGCTTCGCATCTCGGCAAAGGCCGCCTCGAGGCGGTCTGCCGTACCACGGTAAGCGATCGACACATCGTCGGGCGTCAGCTCACGCAGTCTCGGGCCAGCAACGTCGCGCAGCTGATCAAGTGCCTCCTGCACCGTCGTATCGGCTGGCGGCGTTACCGCAAGCGTCAGTGTGCGCTGTCCATTGACCCTGAGCAGCTGGGAAGGCCCGACGGTGCGGTGAATCTCGGTCAGCTCCCCGAGCGTCTGTATACCGGCCAGTGGCGTCGCGATCGGGACCGAGGCGAGTTCCTCGGGTGACTGCCAGCGCGGGCCGGTCAGAATAATGTCCATGCGGTCGTTGCCATCGAAGTACTCGCCAACGTAGGCGCCACTCGTAACGGCGCGAACGATACTTGCGACGCCGGCACGATCGAGTCCCGCGGCCGTAATGCGTCGGTCGATCGGCGCGAGCTGCAGTTCGGGCTCGGCAATTTGCAGTCCCGGAACAGGGCGCACCTGCGCACCGGGCACGGCCTCGCTGACAATGCCCATAGCTTGCATAGCGATTTGCGAAAGCACGTTGATATCCGGGCCCTGCAGGTCGACGTTGATCGACCGGCCGCCGTCGAAGCCGACATTGAGCATCGTCGATCGCTGGACGAACGCTTGCGTATCCGGCAGGTCGACCAGTATCTCGTCACGCACGATGCCGATCATCTCATCGATGCGCTCCGGGTCCTGCGGGTACAGGAACAAGGCATTGAAACTGCCGAACGCCGACAGGTTGTAGCCACGGATGAACGGCTGCTTCTCGTGCTCCATGTAGGGCCGCAGGCGCTCGACGATCGTGCCCGCGATCTCGGTTTCGAGCATTTCGACGGTGCCGCCCGGCGGCATATTGAAGAATGCGTTGAGTGAATCCATCGGCGCCTGAGGCAACAAATTGGCTTTCGGTACGAGCGTCAGAATGACGAGCGCAGAGGCGCCAAGCACGCCGCCTATCCACGCGGTGCGCCGTGCACGCGTACGTGTCAGCTTCATCACGATGTCGGTGATGCGCAGCCACCAGTGCTTGCAGGGATCGTCATCTTCCTGCCGTTTCAACAGGAACGAAGCGGCGACCGGCAGAACCGTTATCGCGATCAGGAAAGATGCCGAGACGGAGATCGCGATCGTCAGCGCCAGGTCCTGGAAAAGCTGGCCTTCGAGGCCCTTCATGAACAGCACGGGAACGAAGATAGCAACGCTCGTAATCGTCGAAGCAAACAGCGCCGCGGTAATCTGGCGCGTGCCTTTTGCGACCGCCTGCTTAAGCTCGAAACCGCTTTGACGGTAGCGGACAATGTTCTCGAGCGTGACGATCGCTGCGTCCATGACCAGGCCGACCGAAAACGCGAGACCGGCAAGTGAGATCACGTTCAGCGATTTGTCGAACATGCGCAGCGCCGTGAAAGCGACGAGTATCGATAGCGGAACCGTCGCCGTAACCAGGAAAGTCGCGCGCCGGCTGCGCATCAGGAAATACAGGATGCCGACTGCAAGCAACAGTCCGAGGCCGAGGTTGTTCTGCACGAGGCTAATCGCGCGGCGGATATGCACCGAGGCGTCGAAGCTCAGGTCCATTTCGAGGCCTGCGGGGCGCAGTACGTCCTCGTTGAGTTCGACGATCGCCTTGTTGACCTCGTCGAGTATCGACACCGTGTTCGCGTCGTATTCGCGTTGCACCGTAATGTAATACGCGGGGTAGCCATTGCGCAGCGTGAAACCATCACGCCGTTGCGGAATGATGTCGACGTCGGCGACCTCGCTCAGATAGATCGGTCGTTCGTTGCTCCAGCCGACGATCAGTTCGTTCAGTGAGCCGGGTTCGAACTGGCCGACGAAGCGGACCGTGTATTGCCGCCGCCCGACGTCGGCGAATCCGCCGGAGCTGTCGGTCGCCCTGGACAGCGTGGCAATGATGTCACTGATCTGTACGCCGAGCGCTGCAGCGCGATAGGAATCGAATTGAACGCGAAGCTCGCGGGGCTGTTCGCCCTGCAGGTCTACGCGGGACACCCCGGGTATGCGGGCAAGCCGCGGTTCGACGTAGTCTTCGATGAGTTTCTGGTAGCTCGCGAGTTCCGTGTTGGGGTTCGCGGGAAGCACGCGAATCAGCAACGAAGCAGCACCGGGCGTCTGGTTGCCGCCGCCCGTCGAAACCTGGGGCTCGATGGCGTCGGCAGGTCGAGGCGGCGCCTGGCTGAGGTTGTTGATGACGTCGAGTTTGGCGTCCTGGATGTCCGTGCCGACGTCGAAAGTCAGATTGACGAACCCGGCGCCGCGGCTGATGAACGAGTTGATGTCGGTCAGGCCCGGCAGGTTCTTGAGCACGTTTTCCTGCGGCTCGACGATAGTCGCTTCCATTTCTTCGGGCGCAGCAGCGCGCCAGAAGTTTGCGATATTCACCTGCGGTTGCTCGATGTTGGGCAGCAGCTGAATAGGCAGAGAGGCGATCGCCGTCAACCCGAATAAGGCGATAAGCACGACGGCAACTGCGACCGACGGCCAGTGGCGTGTGCTGAGTTCCGTGAGGTTCATTATTGTCCGGTCCCCATCCGTCCCCCGGAGTCAAGTCAGACCGGCCCGGCGGCGATCAGTTCACCGACGGGCCGAACAGCCTTGTTATGGTTGGATGCGGGAGCGCCGAAAAACGTTGCGTCTTAGAATCGTTCTAGGTGATCCGTGCGCTAATTGGGACATTCTGATTTTTTTCTGTCCGCTGCGCCTGACCATCAGGCTGTCGCTGAAGAAAAAGCTGAATGTCCTTGGCGACGCTCGACGAGCACCCCGGGCCCCGAGCGCTTGTTTCGACCGGCTAAGGGCATCGGGCGGGGAGGGTCTTGTAGGAGGGGTCGTCAGACCGCCATCGCGGTGTTACCACCGCTCCTACTGGTGGAGTCCGATGCGAGCCCGACGGGGATTTCCGGCGAGGTTAAGCGAGAGGAGCATCCCGAGCCCCGGGGTGCCCGTCCGCGGTGTCGCTTCGCTCTAGCGCTCCTGCAATTCGCGGCGATACGCCGCTCCCACGAACAGGGTCAGTCCGGGATGGGTTCGTTGAGCATCATCGCACGGACGTACTTGACGGGCGGCGACCCGTAGGACAGCAGCTGGTCGTGGTAGCGGCGCAAGGTGAACTCGTCGCCCCACGTTTCCTCGATCTCCCTGCGCAACTCGAGGTGGTCCTGGTATCCGACGAAATAGGTCGACAGCTGCGCCGAGGTAAGCTGCGCACGTACCCATTTGCCGGCGGCTTCGCGCTCTTCCTGGAAACCGCCTTCGATCATGAGCTTCATCGCTTCATCGCGGCTCATGCCGTCGACGTGGATCGCCGAGTCCATGATCGCGTTCGTGATCGCCCGCAAGTACCACTTGAGGTTGATCAGGCGCATCAGCGGGTCGTTGTCGAGGTACCCCTCGTCGATCATCATTTGCTCGGCGTAGACACCCCAGCCCTCAACGAACGGCCCGGACCACAGCACCCTGCGCAGCGTCGACGGGTAGCGGTTGCTGTGGGCGAGTTGCAGGTAATGACCGGGCACACCCTCGTGTATCGACAGGTCCTGCATCGAATACAGGTTGTACTCGCGCAGGAAGGACTTGATCTGCTCCTCGGTCCAGTCCGCCGGCAAGGGCGCGACGGCGTAAAACGCCGGTTGCCCGCTGTCGAGCGGTCCGGGCGGATCGAGGTAGGCAACGGATACGCCGCGCTGGAACTCGGGCATGACAATGATCTGGATCGGTTCCTCGGGCATCTCGACGATGTTCTTCTCGATCACGAAGTCGGTCGCCTGCTGAACCTGCTGCTTGGCGAGTTCCACGATGCCGTCCGCAGGCGGCAACTGCTGGTAGGCCTGTTCGAGTGCCGCCCGAATGATGGCCTGCTTGAACGACTCGTCCGGGTTGTCGGGGAACGTCGTGTAGGGATGCAGGGATTTGTAGACCTCCCTGCTGATGTCGTACATCTGCCGGCGGACCGCTTCGTATTCCTGTTCCGCGCGCGTCCTGATTTCCTTTCGGCTCAGCGGCGAGTTGAGCGCGAATGCAAGCTTGGTGTCATAGAGCTCGGCACCAATCCGGAAGTCGCCGGAAGCGCGGGGCAACAGCTCTTCTTCGAGCCACGACTGGTGCTCCGCGATCGCGTCTTTTGCGGTCTCGATGGCCGCTTCGAGTCGACTTCTGAGGTCGGGCGACAGGCTGTCCATGTGCGGCACGATCATCGCGTCGATAATCGAGAGCAGGCCGGGCGCCTGTGCAATGGCCGTCTCCGCATGGATTTTCGGCACGCGTTCCGGCTGCAGTGACTCGCGCGCCTGCGCGAAGAAACGAGGTAGCTGCTCGAGGCGGGCGGCGGCGCTGGTCAGGCGTTCCTCGATCGGTGCGTAGTCTCGGGCGAGCAACGTGTAGATTGCGCCACCCGAAATGTTCACATATTGCATCGGGTTCCAGGCCCATTCCTGCAGGTCTTCGATTGCCCAGATGCTCGACTCGATTTCATTGTGCAGAAGCGCCGCATCGATCTGGTTCGCCCGCCCCAGGTCAGCTCTGTCGATCGCGTCGAGCGCCGTGCGGTACTCGGTGTACAGTTCCAGTAATTCGTCGCGAGCGCCGGCGTCGACATCATCGAGCTGATCATCGGCGCTGTGGTCACCGATGTACGTTGCGGCGACCGGTGAGAAGTTCGTGAGATCGCTGATGTACTCCGCCGCGAGGTTTTCGAAGGCTTCGTCGGCAGCGCTGCCTGCGATCGCCGAGCTTGAAGTGAAAAGGAAGGTCAGAACGACGAGAATGCGCGTCACGGTTGAGGTCTCTTGGGCATACGATCACCGTGACACGATAGCATGGTGATGCCCATCTCTCAGCAGTATTATCGGCCCATGCGTCCGATGCTGCCGCTGTTAATCGTGCTCCTGTTTTCGCCTGCGCTGCGCGCGGACAACGAGCATCCTGCCTACGTATTGCGCCTGCCACCCTCAATCGGAGCGGTGTTTATCGCCGACACGGGTTCCGCAACCCTGCACCGGTTCCACAACGACGATAACGGGCTGCACCACGTCGACGAGCATTACATGTCGATCGGGCAGAACGGCGTCGGCAAGCAGCGACCATGGGACCGCCGCACGCCCCTCGGCGTCTATTTCGTTTCGGACGAGCTCGATACCGGGATGCTGCATCCGAAATACGGAGACCTGGCGTTTCCACTCGACTATCCGAGCAGTTGGGATCGATTGCTGCAACGATCGGGTGAAGGAATCTGGTTGCATGGTGTAGATGATCGCGATGGTCGCAGACCACCGCGCGACACCGACGGTTGTCTGGCGCTGCCGAATGAAAACCTGGCAGAGATCGCGGGCGACATCATGCCGCTGAAGACTCCGGTGATCATTACCAGCCGGATGCGCTGGGCCACGGCCGAGGAGTTGAAGGTGCTCGGCGACTCGATCGTGGCCGCGCTCGACGCCTGGGCGCAGAGCTACAAGTCAGGCGATTTGCATCGATATTTCAGCTTGTACTCGGACGACTTTTCGTATCGCGGTATGGCTTACGAAGAGTGGCTCGCGTATCGCACGCGCACGATCGGGTCACGCACGCTCGACGGGTTGTCGATCGAGGAACTCACGGTGCTCGCCGAACCCGAGGAAGACAATCTTTACGTCGCGCGCTTCCGGAAGACCGTCGTCCGCGGTGAACAGCGCGTCACAACGATGAAGCGACTTTACTGGCGCAGGAATGATGACGGCCGGCTGAAGATCGTCGCGGAAGATAACGGCTGATCGCGGTCGCGCTACGCTCGACCGCTCCTGCATTGGGACATTCTGCTTTTTGACGTTTCTCCGCGGGCAAGTCCCTGGTTGCGAAAGCGCAAAAAGCAGAATGCCCCAATTAACTAACGAAGGCCTTCGCGGACGATCAGCTCGTCGATGAGCTCCAGCAGTTTCGGGTAACTGCCGGTCTTGGTCGCGCCGGTACGGTACTTGCCGTTGACCACGACAGCGGGCACGCCATCGATCTTGTAGCGACGCATCAGGTCATTGGCGATACGCAATTGCTGGTTGACCTCGAACGACTCCCAGGTGCTCTTGAACTGTTCCGCCGTGACGCCAAAACGTTCAAAGATCTTCTGCACGGCGGGGAGGCTGGTCATACGATTGCCCCGACGGTGATACTCCTGGAATAGGGCCTGGTGTAACGCGTTCTTGTCGTCGATGACGCCGTTCCTGGCCAGTATCTCGGCCGTGTAGAACATCTGGCCGTGCAACGCGGCGAGCTGGTTCCAGACGATCGGGATCTTGACGAGCCGGACGTTGACGGGCTTCTGCGTGTCCCACTGGTTGATAAACGGCTCAAAGTCCTCGCAATGCGGACAGCCGTACCAGAAGAATTCGGCGACCTCGATCTTGTCCGCACCACCCACCGTCGGTTGCGTCGGGACGAGTCGGTCGTAGTGTGTGCCTTCCTTGAATTGCCAGTCTTGCGGCGCCTGCACCGGTTCCGCCTGCGCCAGCACGATCGCCTCATCTTCGGGTTCGGCCTCTGACGCTGACTCCTCGACGATCTCCTGGGTTTCCTCGGCCTCCTCAGGTTCGTCCGTGGTGGCGGTCGACTCTTCGCTGACCGCCTCCTCGGCAGGCGTCTCCTCGACGACGGGCTCCGGAGCAGGTTCCTTCTTGCCGCAGGCGACGAGCAGCGAGAGCGATGCCGCGACTATGATCGCGGCTGTCCATTGTTTGACGTTCATGACCTAGCGCAGTCCTTGCACGTAGGAGGCGAGGGCGTCGATATCTTCCTGGCTCAGCTTCGCGGCGATGTCGCGCATCTGGCGTGTCTTGCCGTCGGACTCGCGCGTGCCGGCTGCGTAGTCGCGCAACTGCTTGGCCGTGTAGGCGGCGTGCTGGCCGGCGAGTGCGGGGTAACCTGCCGCAGGGTTGCCGCGTCCGGTTGGTCCGTGACACGCGAGGCATGCCGATGCACCCGTTTCGAGGTTGCCGCCGCGATACAGTGCTTCGCCGCGGTCGATCGTGTCCGGGTCGGCAACCGCCTGCGCGGCCGCAGGAAGGCCTTCGAAGTAAACGGCAAGGTCAGCCATATCCTGGTCCGACAAAAGCATCGCCTGGCTCGTCATCAACGGGTCCTTGCGGGCGCCATCCTTGAACGCCTTGAGCTGAGCAACGGTGTACGCTGCGCCCTGGCCGGCGATGTTCGGCCACAGGGCGTTGACGCTGTTGCCCTGTGGGCCATGACAGGCCGTGCAGGTGATTGCTTTTGCCTTGCCGGCTTCTGCGTCGCCCTCCACGAGGCTCTCGGCCGAAACGGCAGAAACCATGGATATTCCGATCAACGTGCAGATCGGGACGAGCTTGATTCTCATAATCTGTATCCGTTACTTTCCCGCAGTGGCCGAAGCCATTGCCTGTCTGAATCGGGTTTGCGTGCCGCAGGAATGACGGCACGATCGAGCCCCAAATTATACACAGAATCTCCGGGGCATACCCCATGTCACACTACCCAGACGCCCGGTTCATCAAGAGCGCCAATGCGCCCGACCAGTTCGTGGACGACGTGGGTGCGGAGGTAGCCGTGGCCGGCCGCTCCAATGCCGGCAAATCGAGCGCGATCAACGTCATCGTCAACCGTCGCCAGTTTGCCCGCGTCAGCAAGACCCCGGGGCGAACCCAGCTCGTCAACTTTTTCGAGCTTGTCCCCGGGCGCAGGCTCGTGGATCTGCCGGGTTATGGCTTCGCGAAAGTCGCAGACAAGGTGCGCCGTCACTGGGGCGAATTGCTGTCGACCTATTTCGAGACGCGTCAGAGTCTCAGGGGACTCCTGCTGATCGTTGACATCCGTCGCCGACTGACCGAGTTTGACCATCAGATGATTGCGTTCGCCGGATCGGTCGACTTGCCCATCCATATTCTGTTAACCAAGTCGGACAAGCTCAAGCGAGGGCAGGTCGCCAAGGCCAGACTCGAGGTCCGCAAAGAGCTCGGTGAAACGGCAACCGTGCAGGTTTTCTCGGCGCATAATCGCGACGGCGAGGCGGAAGCGCGTAAGGTGCTCGATGCCATGCTCGGGTTGGACCGGTAAGCTGAATTTGCCACCCAATTCGCCCGCAAGGCGGGCTCCTGCCATCGCGGCGGGACGCCGCTCCCACAGGCGCCGCTCCCACAGTCTTCGTGGGAGGGCCGTCTCGGCCCGAATCGCGGCGAGG
>JAAUXY010157378.1_pt1 | contig 16092 bp, 18 predicted proteins | sample 7278121 | NCBI WGS metagenome assembly JAAUXY01 (sample SAMN14350117, study PRJNA611818) | marine sediment metagenome | isolation source: surface marine sediment (1.8m) | place: French Polynesia: Moorea | collected 2018-08 | reverse complement strand
GACTTCGGCATCACCGAGTTCTGCCTGAGCTGCGGCGAGTGCGCCAAGTCCTGCCCCTCCGACGCCCTGCCCAAGCTCGAAGACCTCGACAGCGGCTTCGGCTTCCAGCCCAAGTACGAGCACAGTGACGTGCCCGGCTACACCTGGAATAACCACACGGGGGTAAAGAAGTTCTATTCCGACGCCAAGAAGTGTTTCGACTTCTGGATCGAGAACGATAGCTCGTGCGGCAACTGTATCGCCTCGTGCACCTACAACGAGCCCGACTACTGGCATCACTGGCTGAGCATGGCGTCGACCACGGTCGCGCCCGGCTTCCTGCACCATACGATGTCAAAGATGCATCCGCTCTTTGGGTACGGCGCGACCGATGATCCAGCCAAGACGGAGAAGTTCTGGAAGACGGGTGAAGGCATGCGCGTCAACCCGAGCAGCAAGAACAACAGCACCACGGCCGGCAAGGCCTAAAGGAGTCGACGATGGAAAGCATTCAGTGGTTTCTGCTGGGCGTGCTTTTTACGCTCTGCGTGTTCGGTTTCGCCTATCTCTCCATTCGGGTCAAGGTGCTGTGGTATGCCTGGGTGGTGCTGATCGGTGGCGCGTTTTTGGTAATGTTCGGTCTTGCCTGGTCCGGGTCTTCCTTCATCGAGGGCATTCCGACGTCCGGCGCGATGGCACTGACACTCTTCACCGGCCCCGGCATCATCGCGATGACACTCGCCTGGCGTTACTGGGTGGCACCGGGCCTGAAAACAAACTAACTATGGCGGTCACCGAGGCGCTCAGGACCATCTGGGGGCGGTTGGCCTTTCCGCTGGGTTTCACGTCCCTAGTGATCGCGTTCGTCATCGGACAGATCGCGGCCCATCCTGATTACCAGGCGATGCTTCAACAGTTGCTCCCCGATCACAACCTCACCCGGGTGACGGAAGCCGAAGGGGGCCAGATCGTATTTCGCGACGAAACCGAAGGAAATTATGTGGTCATTTCCGAAGCCGAAGGATACGGCGGACCGTTAGTAATCGGAATCAGGGCTAGCGCGGAGGGTAAGATCGCCGAAATCCTCAATCTGCGAAATAAGGAAACCCCGGCCTATTTCGAGAAGCTGAAGAAGAGGTTTTTCTTCCGTCAGTTTGGTGGAAAAACGGTTTCCGCCGACTTTCTGCTGGGTGAGGACATCGATGCCGTCTCGGGTGCGACCATTTCGTCACAGGGGTTTACGACCGCCGTGCGCAATGCGATGCACATTGCCGCTACCGAGCATTTCAAGCTGCAGCCAACCTGGAAACAGCCCCCATGGAACTTCGGGGTGAACGAGATCGGTCTGATTGGTGTCTTTGCCCTGGCCTTCTTCGTCTCCTACGCCAAGGGTCGGCTCGCGAGATACGGCAGGCTGGCGATGCCGTTGGTAGCATTGGCATTTGTCGGGATCTACACGAATGCTTCCCTGTCGATTGGGCAGTTGGCCGGAATCGTCCTGGGCTATATTCCAGACTTTAAAGAGCATGGCCTGTGGTGGATCATGATGGCTGGTGTGATCGGCAGCGTGCTGATTATGGGAAGGAATATCTACTGCGGACAGGTCTGCCCTTTCCAGTATGTCGAGCGGGGCCTGAACAAAATTAGCGGCATTAATTTGGCGGTCAGGCCGGGGGTGCAAAGGGCTTCGCGGGCGGTCGTGGGCTGGATGACGTGGACGGCGCTAATGCTGATCTTCCTCTCAGCCCACCCCACCCTGGGGTCTTATGAGCCCTTTGCTCTGATGTTCTCGCTCACCGGGGCGGGCGTACAGTGGTATATCCTACCGCTGTCGCTGATCGGTTCCTTCTTCGTGTTGAATTTCTGGTGCCGGCTGTTCTGCCCGGTGGGCTTGGTTTTGAACGACACGGTGCGGCTGCGGCGTTCTGTGCTCGCTCGCATGCCGAGTCGCGCGGTGCCCGCGGCAAAACCGGCAGCGGCTCAAGTGTTAGCGGCCGAACCGCAAGACAAGGGTGACTTATGGCGAGACGAGAAATAAAACCGTGGCACCACGAGGTGACGACCGCACTCGCCATGATCACGCTGGTGGTCGTGATCGCCTTCTTCGCGCAGACGTTCAGAACCTTCTTTCTGACCGACCAAGATCCGGTGCTAATCGCCGTCGAACGGATCAAAAACAAGGTCGAGGAGCGCTAGAATAACTAGGATAGGGAAGGGTAGTGTGTATTCTGCAAATACGAAATGCGTGATCTGGAAGCCATGAACGCCGAAATCCGCTTCAACAGCCGCATCACTGGGACGAAAGCAGAGTGCGTTAAGATCGGTGGCGAATTTGTGCCGGTCAACAACGTCTTGTGGTCCAGGGATGCAGACAGACATTCAGTTGTGCGTAGTGGAAATGGAACTCGACCGAGTCGGACGCATTATGCCCGTTGACTTCTGCTTTCAACGCTAATAACATCATGGAGGTAGTTACGTGTTACTCGACAATAAAACAACAATAAAAAAAATAATAATCAAAACCAGGGGATATGATGTCGCGCATACCTCAATAATTACCGACGCTTTCAGCAGACAATACATTCCAATGGCGTGTTCAACAAAGTCCCCGTGACTTAACTGTGTGTTCGTCATGCACAGGTCGCCAAAACTTTTTCTGGAAGCATTGAAGGTAAGATGCCGATTTAAAAGTAAAAAATATCGGTTTGAACCTCATGATATATGAACATCCCACATAATTCTGAAGTTATGAGCGTCCCACATGAGGCTGATTTTATTATATTGCATATCCATGGGCTGAGTTGGGCCCAGCACCGAAGAGAGGGGCAGAAGACAAGCTCGTCGGCGACGGTAACCAGATAGACTTAGAACACGACTTAAACACCATGCGATTTGATATCAAACGCGGACTCGACATTCCCATCGCGGGGGAACCGGAACAACGTATTCACGACGCCAAGCCGGTGACCCGGGTTGCTCTTGTGGGTGCCAACTACCACACCAGGAAACGGTTGCCCACCATGCTCGTACAGGAAGGGGACAGGGTCAAACTCGGCCAGCCCCTGGCTCGGGGCAAGGCCCTGACAGACCTCGTGGCCACGGCGCCGGCAGCCGGTGTAGTAGAACGGATCAATCGGGGGGAGCGGCGGTTTCTGCAGAGCATCGTCATCCGCATCGAAGGGGAAGAGGAAGAAACCTTCAATGCCTATAAGCTCGAGGAACTCGCTCAGCTCAACCACGATCAGGTCAAGGAGAACCTCATTGTCTCGGGGATGTGGCTCGCCTTCCGTACCCGACCCTACAGCTTGATCGCCGATCCGGAGGCCGACCCCTACGCCATCTTCGTCACCGCCATCGACACCAACCCCTTGGCACCAAACCCGGTGGTCCTTATTAAGGAGGCCAGGGACGACTTTCTGAACGGGCTCACGATTCTCTCCAAGCTAACGGGTGGCTCGGTTCACGTCTGCAAGGCGCCGGCGGCAGCTATTCCGGAGAGCGAGGTCCCATCGGTCAGGGTAGCGGAGTTTGCGGGTCCCCACCCGGCCGGCCTGGCCGGCACTCACATTCACTTCCTGGCCCCCGTGAGCGCCAACCGTACCGTGTGGTACATCGGTTACCAGGATGTCATCGCCATCGGCAGACTTTTCACGACCGGCAGGTTGCCCATAGAACGGGTCGTTTCCCTGGCTGGACCGGCGGTCAAAAAGGCGCGTCTCATCCGCACGCGTCTGGGCGCCAGCACCAACGAGCTGGTCGAGGATGAGCTCATCGACGCCGAATGCCGGGTCGTGTCCGGATCGGTGCTCTCGGGTCAGCTCGCTGCCGAATGGAGCGCCTACTTGGGCCGCTATAACAATCAGATTTCGGCCCTTGTCGAAGGGCGTGAGCGGAAGTTCCTGGGCTGGATGGCGCCGGGGGCGGAATTGTTCTCTGCGCTGCCACTGCTGGTCTCGCAGTTCTTTAAAGGTAAACGCTTCGATCTGACCACATCTCAGAACGGCAGCCCGCGGGCCATGGTGCCCGTTGGCGCCTACGAGGCCGTCATGCCCCTGGATATACTGCCGACCCAGCTGCTGCGGGCCCTGATCGTACGGAACACCGACACCGCTCAAGCGCTCGGCTGCCTCGAGCTGGATGAGGAAGACCTGGGTCTTTGCAGCTTCGTCTGTCCGGGCAAGCACGATTTCGGTCCCATCCTCAGGGACAATCTTGAACAAATTATGAGGGAAGGATGATGCGAGGTCTACGCCATTTGTTGGATCGCTTGGAGCCGCTTTTCTCCAAGGGGGGCCGCTTCGAGAAGTACGGCGCCGTCTACGAGATGATCGACACGGGGCTGTACACGCCTTCAGACGTCACTCGCAGAGCGCCCCACGTCAGAGACGCTGTGGATCTGAAACGGGTGATGATCTACGTGCTGTTCGCGAGTACACCGGCGGCCATCGTGGGCCTGTACAACGTGGGCTTGCAGGCCAACATTGCCATCGCAGACCTCGGTCTAACCGAGCTCGGGGGCTGGCAAGCCGGCCTGTTGTCAGCGACGGGTATAGGTTTTAGCCCCGAGAGCTTCTGGGCCTGCTTCATCCATGGCCTGCTCTACTTTCTGCCCATCTATATTGTCACATTGGCAGTGGGTGGCATCTGGGAAGTGCTGTTCGCGGCAGTGCGAAATCACGAGATCAACGAAGGCTTCCTGGTCACCTCCTGGCTGTTCGCCCTTATTCTTCCTCCGACCATCCCCCTTTGGCAGGTAGCCCTGGGTGTGAGCTTCGGCACGGTGGTCGGTAAGGAGATCTTCGGAGGGACCGGTAAAAACCTTCTGAACCCTGCCTTGGTCGGGCGAGCGTTCCTGTTCTTCGCCTATCCGGGTTATATCTCGGGTAACGTATGGGTACCGGTGGACGGTTACAGCGGCGCGACGGCCTTGGAAATGGCCGCAAGTGGAGGTGTTCAGGGTGTAACCGACGGTGGTATCACATGGATGCAGGCTTTTATCGGCACCATCCCCGGCTCCATCGGCGAGACTTCTGCGCTGGCCTGCCTGCTCGGTGCCATTTTCCTTATTTACACACGTATTGCATCGTGGCGCATCATGGTGGGCGTTCTGCTGGGACTGTTCGGCATGACCGTGCTGTTTAACCTGCTTGGCAGCGATGCGAATCCAATGTCCAGCGTGCCGTGGCACTGGCATCTGGTGCTTGGCAGCGTGGCCTTTGGGCTGGTGTTCATGGCTACCGACCCAGTTTCCGCCGCCATGACCGACACAGGCAAGTGGATTTACGGCGCCCTCATCGGCGTCATGGTGGTTTTGGTACGGGTGGCCAATCCGGCCTACCCGGAGGGTGTGATGCTGGCCATCTTGTTCGGCAACGTCTTCGCACCCACTATCGATTGGTTCGTGGTGCGCGCCAATGCGCGCAGGAGGGCAACTCGCAGTGCGTAAAGACAGTCCACTCGGTACCTACAGAGTTGCGCTGGTGCTGTGCCTCGTATGTTCCATCGCCGTAGCCACCGCCGCGGTGATGCTGCAACCGTTGCAGGAAAAAAATGCCAAGCAGTTCATGCAAAAGCAGATCTTGACGGTCGCCGGACTGCTCGAGGAAGATAAGCCCATCGATGAACTCTTTCGTAAGGTCGAATCCCGGATCGTGGATCTGGACACCGGCGAATACACACCCGAGATCGATGCGGCGACCTACAATCAGCGCGAAGCGGCGAAGGATCCTGCCTTGAGCCGTCCCATTCCTGCAGAGAATGACATCGCCAAGATTAAACGGCGGGCGAACTACGCCCCCGTCTACCTGGTGCGTCGCGAGGGGAAACCCGATCTGGTCATCCTGCCGGTGCATGGTTACGGGCTGTGGTCTACCATGTACGGCGTTCTGGCCTTGGCCGAGGACGGCCGTACCATCGAGGGCATTACCTTCTACCAGCAGGCCGAGACCGCCGGTTTGGGCACCGAGATCGAGAATCCCCGTTGGCAGGCCCAATGGAAGGGCAAGCTGGCCCTGGATGAAGAGGGACAGGTGCGTTTCGAGCTGGTCAAGGGGGGCGTCGAAGCCGATGATCCGGATGCTCAATACCATGTGGACGGCCTGTCCGGCGCCACACTCACCGGCGACGGAGTGACCAACATGATGCGATACTGGTTGGGCGAGCAGGGCTTCGGACCCTACCTAGCCAGGCTCAGAAAAAAAGGAGACCAGACATGACATCAGACACCAAGCAAATCCTGTTCGAACCACTCGTGGATAACAACCCCGTGATTCTTCAGATCCTCGGCATCTGCTCGGCCCTGGCCGTAACCGCTAAGGTCGCGCCAGCCATTACCATGTCCATTGCTCTCACCACCGTGCTAGCCTGTTCCAGCCTCCTGATCAGCCTGATCCGGGACTGGGTTCCGAGCAATATTCGGATCATCGTCCAGATGACCATCATTGCTTCGTTGGTCATCCTCGTGGACGAATTTCTGGCGGCTTTTGCCTATGACCTCAGCAAGCAGCTGTCGGTGTTCATCGGCCTCATCATTACCAACTGCATCGTACTGGGGCGCGCGGAAGCCTTTGCCATGAAAAATCCACCTCTTCCCAGCTTTCTCGATGGCTTGGGTCAGGGGTCAGGGTACAGCCTGCTGCTCATCCTCGTGGCCAGCATCCGCGAACTTGTCGGGTCGGGCACCCTGCTTGGCTATGAGGTGCTGCAGTCCGTCAAGAACGGCGGCTGGTACGAGCCGAACGGGCTGCTGGTGATCGCGCCGGGCGCCTTCTTCTTGATCGGGTTCATAATCTGGGTGGTGCGCACCTGGAAGCCCGCGCAGGTGGAGGAGCCCCAGTACCAAATCCAGGTGGTGCACCGTGCCGAGGCCCTGTGATGGAAGCCTACCTCAGCCTATTTATACGCTCGGTCTTCATCGAGAATATCGCACTGTCGTTCTTCTTGGGCATGTGCACCTTCCTGGCTGTGTCCAAGAAGATCGAGACGGCCCTCGGTCTGGGGGCGGCAGTGATCGCCGTCCAAACCATCACCGTGCCGGTCAATCACCTGATCGTCGAGTATCTGCTGAAGGGGGGTGCGCTCGCCTGGGCGGGTCTGCCGCAGCTAAACTTGAGCTTTCTGGGCCTCATTACCTACATCGGCGTCATTGCCGCCCTGGTGCAGATCCTCGAGATGGTGCTGGATCGCTACTTCCCAGCGCTGTATAACGCCCTTGGGATCTTCTTGCCGCTCATCACCGTCAACTGCGCCATCCTGGGCGGCTCGCTGTTCATGGTTGAGCGTGGTTACGACTTCGGCGAGAGTATCGTCTATGGTCTGGGCAGCAGCACTGGTTTTGCCCTTGCGCTGGTCGGCCTGGCCGGAATGCGCGAAAAACTCAACTACAGCGACGTACCCGCTGGGCTGCAGGGGCTGGGGATCACCTTCATGACCACAGGTCTGATGGCCATGGCTTTTCTATCCTTCGGAGGCATACAGCTTTAGGGCGACGCATCGTCCGAAATTTTGGGAGAACAAAACATGCTAGCAATAAGCGTCGCCGTCGCTATGTTCACTGCCGTTATCCTGGTGCTGGTCACCATCATCCTACTTGCCCGTTCGCACCTGGTGCCCTCCGGTAACGTGGACATCGGTATCAATGATGAGCGCACCGTCAGCACGCCTGTGGGCGGCAAGCTCCTCACGGCCCTTGCGGATGCCAAGATCTTCATACCTTCGGCCTGCGGTGGAGGGGGCTCTTGTGGTCAGTGTCGGGTGAAGGTTTTCGAAGGCGGCGGCGAGATTCTTCCCACCGAAACATCGTCCATTACCAAGCGTGAGGCGGCCGAGGGAGAACGGCTGTCCTGCCAAGTGGCCGTCAAGCAGAACATGAAGATCGAAGTACCCCGGGAGGTTTTCGGGGTCAAAAAATGGCAGTGCAAGGTACGCTCCAATAACAATGTTGCCACCTTCATCAAGGAGCTGGTACTGGAGCTACCGGCAGGCGAGGACCTGCAATTCCGTGCCGGCGGCTACATCCAGATAGAATGTCCTCCTCACCATGTGAAGTACACCGAGTTCGATATCGAGGAACAGTTTCGGGACGATTGGGACCGCTACCATTTCTGGCGCTATGAATCCACCGTGGGGGAACCCGTGAGTCGCGCCTACTCCATGGCGAATTACCCGGGCGAGAAAGGGATCGTCATGCTCAACGTGCGTATCGCCACACCCCCAGCCAGCGCTCCGGAGGCGCCGCCGGGCAAGATGTCGTCGTTCCTATTCAACCTGAAGACCGGCGATGAAGCGACGGTTTCAGGGCCCTTTGGTGAATTCTTTGCCAAGGATTCAGACGCCGAGATGGTCTTCATTGGGGGCGGGGCGGGCATGGCACCTATGCGGGCCCACATTTTCGACCAACTCAAACGCTTGAACAGTAGCCGTAAGATCAGTTTCTGGTACGGTGCCCGCAGCCTACGTGAGACGTTCTACGTCGATGATTTCGATGGGCTAGCAAAAGCGCACGAAAACTTCTCCTGGCAGATCGCCCTCTCCGACCCGCAACCAGAGGATAACTGGACCGGACCCACCGGCTTCATCCATGAGGTCGTCTACGAGCACCACTTAAAGGACCATCCTGCGCCGGAGGATTGCGAGTATTATATGTGTGGGCCTCCCATGATGACGTCATCCGTAATCAAGATGTTGCACAACCTGGGGGTTGAGGACGATAATATACTGCTTGACAACTTTGGTGGCTGAGTCGTGGTGGTTCAGACAGGCACTATCAGGGAACATGATTGCCTTTGCGACTAAGCCGAGTCCGTCCTTCATGCGATACAGCGGCGGAGAACGCTTATGACAATTCTCATTGCCTTTCTCGTCTTCGCCCTTGCGGTGTTGTTCATGAGTCTGGGTGTCCTTCTCAGTGGACGGAGCATTCAGGGAAGCTGCGGAGGGCTGAGCAATATCCCTGGTATCGAATCTGACTGTGGCGGTTTATGCCAAATGAAGGGTGGCAAACCCGGGGAGACGTGTCAACGCCGTTTAGGATCCTGCGCCGACGACGTTTGCGACGGTTCCAGTTCGACCCGCCGATGAACCAGCAACAGCAACAACCCCATAGGAGCTACCATGGCCAAACCCGCTGCGGTAAAAGACTACATGTCGAATATCAAGGTGAAATTTACACCCGATATGGATGTGTTGGAGGCTCTAAGCATTCTCTTGGAGAAGGATGTGCCCGGCGGCCCGGTAGTCGATAGGCTGGGCAACCTGGTGGGCATACTCTCCGAAAAGGACTGCCTGAGCGCTTCCCTCAGCGCCAGCTACCACGAGCAGTGGGGAGGTCGGGTTTCGGAATTCATGCATGCCGAGGTGGAGTCCGTCGAGGCCGATGCGAACATCGCAGACGTGGCGAAGCTATTCTTAGAAAGGGAGTACAAGCACCTTCCCGTCATGCAGGAGAATCAACTGGTGGGCCAGATAAGTCGCCGGGACGTACTGAGGGCCCTGGAACAGCTGCGCCACGAGGCGTAGTGTGAAATCACGGGCGCGGCCTTCTCACGCAACGTGCACGGACAATGCCGATTAACTTGGGAGACCCCATCTAATGCGCTTCAAGAATACTCGGGACGTGCTGGAGCACGTCAGGCATTTTCACCAGGAAGTCAGCAATCGTTACCAGCGGGTTTCGGGTGAGACTGACAAGAAACGTCTCAAGCTGTTGCTGGACTACATCAGCGAAAGGGAACAGAAACTGGCCGACGCCGTCTCGGTATTCACCGAAGGTACATCTGACCGAGTACTTGAAACCTGGTTTCAGTACACCAGTGACGACACGCCGATCCAGCGTCTGCTGGATTCGGACATAAGCCCGGACATGACCCCTGATGATCTCATGCGAGTCACCTTGCAAATAGCCGACCACTTCGGCGCCCTTTACAGGGACATCGTTGCGGCCGCCGACACCGACGAGGTTCGCACGGTATTTCAGAACCTGCTAGACGAGGAGCAGAAAGAGAAGGAGAAAGTGGCGCGCAACTTTCAGATGTTCATGGACCTCTGAACGCTGCAGACCAGTAATGTGTTCTCCGAGTAGAGGAGGTCCTTTGGAACACAGGTCTCAATACCCAAGGGTAAGACCGCGCTGAGAATTGCTTCACTTACTCGTTTATTGGCACTGACCCCACTGAAGCCCAAACAATACTAACCGCCGGTTGGAAAATTACCGTCGCACACACCCATGTTGCCGTGCCACGCTTGCCCCAATAACGAATGTGAGTCAGTGAAAGATTCTCTCCCTAGGAGCCAGTTGGACTTAGGAATGCGAAGGAAATTAGTTGACCAACTGGTTTCGCAGGATCGTTCGTATTCAAGGCGCGACAATAGGCGCATAGCCTGGACTATTTAACTGTTGTCGTAACACCGAAGACGGGCGATAAGGCAAGCCAGATGGGGAAGTTATTTCGGTAGCATTCCTTAGGCGATTGTCGCGAGGGAAAGACGGTTTGAGGCAGATGCTCTGATCGTTTGAGGCGCATAGCCGTCGCTATTTAATATTTAACGTCCTCGTTAGCGTTCGTCTTTCACTCAAGCGTAGCGCTGGCTCGCTCATCGACAAAAGTGAGTAACGCGATTATTGTGCAGTCCAACCACCTTCAATCGGCAATGCCGCACCCGTAATTGTGCTCGCGTGATCTCCAGTCAAGTACATGATCAGTTCGCCGATTTTGCGAGGGTCCATCATTTCTGGAACAGGTTGCGTGGTGGTTACGAGCGAACTTTTAGCTTCATCAAATGGTAAGCCTGTCTTTTCAGCGTGTTCTTCGATTTGCGCTTTAAGAATGGGGGTATCAACCCAGCCAGGGCAAATAGAATTCGCCGTAATATTGTGTTCAGCGTTTTCGAGTGCAGTGACCTTTGTTAAACCAACAACGCCGTGTTTTGCTGCGACATACGCCGATTTTTTCTTAGAGCCTACTAATCCGTGGACCGAAGCTACGTTGACAATGCGTCCCCAGCCTTGCTCACGCATAACAGGAATCGCATATTTTGTCGTATGAAATACCGCACTCAGGTTAATCGCAATGATGGCATCCCATTTAGCTGCCGGGAAACTCTCAAGACTTTCGGTGTGTTGAATACCGGCATTGTTAACAAGGATATCAATTCGGCTAAGTTCCTTATGAACACGCTTTATAAACACTTTGATTGCTTCCGGCTCAGCTAGATCAGCGCTGTCAAACAAAGTTCTTATGCCGTATTTTTCAGCCAGTTCGGCAGCGAGTCTATTGCCTTCGTCGTCTGGCATCAATCCATGTAGCGCAAGGTTAATTCCTTGTTCAGCCATAACTTCGGCGCATGCAAGACCAATACCGCTGGTTGAGCCTGTAATAATGGCGACTTTGTCGTTACTCATCGGTTTCCTCTCGGTATGTACTGTAATTTTGCCCGTTAAGGCGTAGTCTCTGGGATGTCACCATCCACAGCCAGTTCACCTACAGCTTCTTGAACAAACTTTTCAACCGTCACGCCAGGAGCAGGTTCTTTCTGGTGAAACTTACCATAAGCGATTTCGATACACGCAAGGTCAGTGACAACCTATTTGATGACAACCAACACCTGTTTAGAGGTAGGCAGTGTTTCTGCAATAGATTGGAATTGCCACGTTTGTCAGCGCTGCTGAGCGTTACGACAATATTTTTGGATCTGGCCACCAGGTGCAGCGCGCGATCCATCTCTTTCACGAGCTTATCTTGGATCATCTATAATTGGGGTGCTTTTATGCCCTTATAATCGTAGCAGTCTTCGCTGCGCTGGTGCAGCACATCCAGAAACAGGATGGTGCGCTGCGTGGCGTCTGTGACGTATTCTGCAAACGGACCTCCCGATGCTGCCGGCAGGGCCTGTCCCGCGCTGGATTGGTCGGCATCCGGCATTCGAGGAGCACCCGTTCTATGGACCTCGGTGTGCAATAGCGTCAAGGCTACAGTCGGCCCTGATCACGGTGTCAAGTTGCAAGTTAACCAAAAATTCTAGCACGCTTCGCCGCCCACTACTACTCCCTATTTAGGCTATTTGGCCCGGGCAATCTCATACTAAAACTTATAATAAATAAAAAGTTACAAACGCAGGCTTTTATTTGAAGCCTCTTGTAAATGGGTGGACAAAGGCATCCCGCAAGGCCGGGTAATTGGTGCGCAGAAATCCCGCTTCCAGGGCATCAATATCCATCACCGCTTCACGCTCCAAAACGAGACTGAACAGGCCATCGTTGAGTTTCTCAACACCGTCCTCGGGCAATGTGGCTGACCCTGTTTACTTGATGTCTACCTTGATGGTGATTTCTACATTCTTCATGACTCTATCCCCCTGCAAAAAAATACTTGCTTACTATTATGACAGCATAAGGCTAACCGTACCAGGGAAGTTTGAGCCAAACGCTCTAAAAAATTTCAAAAGAGTTATATTTGCTTGAAATATCTACCTATTACACAAATAATTGAGGTAATGTAACGCGTTAGGTTAGAAAAATATTGACAACCTTTAATGCTCTCAGTTAATGTGGCTTATCTGATTGACTTGACTTTGACCATTTTTGCTTGCATCGATTATTGATTCTCTGTAACTCATTTTCAATCGCATACAGCGACTGAAAACGGCAGCAAATCGCTGTACTAAAGGAAACTCTCAATTAAATAGAGTTTCCCTTACTGATAGTCAAACCATCTACATCGATGACGGCTATCTCATCACAGACGTAGGGCATCAGGTTATGAAAGGTATCAAACTTAACGAAGCAGTGGCGATGATTCCGGACGGCGCCACACTGATGATCGGCGGTTTCCTGGCCGTGGGTACGCCGGAGCGGTTAATGGATGAACTGGTCAGACAGAACCGAAAAGGGCTGACGGTGATTGCCAACGATACCGGTCGGCCCGGTGTCGGCATCGGCAAACTGATCGACCACAAAGCCGTCGCGAAACTCATGGTATCCCACATCGGCACCAACCCGGAAACCCAACGACAAATGATTGCGGGAGAGCTGGAGGTAGAACTGATCCCGCAGGGGACGCTGGCAGAGCGGGTCCGTTGTGGGGGCTTCGGTCTGGGCGGCGTACTCACCGCCACCGGCGTGGGCACCGTGGTGGAAGAAGGCAAGCAGACCCTGACCATCGACGGCACCAAATACTTGGTGGAGGTGCCGCTAAGAGCGGATTTTGCTCTGCTTAATGCCAAGCGGGCGGATCATTACGGAAACCTGGATTACTCCCTGACTGCCCGTAATTTCAATCCGCTGATGGCTATGGCGGCTGAGACCGTGATGAGCGAGGCGGATTCGATTGTCCCTGTGGGGGTGATCCCGCCGGATGAGGTGAAAACCCCCAGTGTGCTGGTGGATTACATTATCGGGAGGAGCGATTAAAATGGATGCCAAGACATTGATTGCGAAACGGGTCGCCCTAGAGCTCAAATCAGGCATGCTGGTAAATCTGGGCTTCGGGGTGCCAATCCTGGTGGCGAAACACGTACCCGCGGACGTGCATGTAGCTTTCCAGTCGGAGAACGGCATTATCGGCATGGGCCCGGTGCCGGAGGAAGGGATGGAAGAGCCGACGCTGACCGACGCCGGTGGCGGGTTCATCACCGCCCTGCCAGGGGCGGCGAGTTGTGACAGCGCCCAGTCCTTTGGGATGATGCGGGGCGGTCATCTGGATATGACCGTACTGGGCGGACTTCAGGTCGATCAAAAAGGACTGTTGGCCAACTGGATGATCCCCGGCAAGATGGTACCCGGCATGGGGGGCGCCATGGATCTGGTCTCCGGCGCCAAACGGGTAATCGTCGCCATGACTCATACGGCCAAGGGCAAGTCTAAGATCGTGCGCGAGTGCACATTGCCGCTGACCTCCGCGAGGCCGGTGGATACGGTCGTTACCGATATGGCGGTGTTGAAGAGTTCCGATCAAGGACTGGTAATCAAGGAGGTAGCCCCAGGCGTAAGCGTGGACGAGGTGGTGCAGAATACCGAGGCCGAACTGATTATCCCGGCCGAGGTCCCGGAGATGCCACTTGCATCTTAGGTTAATTGGCAACTCGAAACACCCCTCCCTGGAACCTTTCCGAATCAGAACCGGGAAATGCGATTTTCCGGTTCCTTCATTTTCTGAATCGATGAACCAACAAACCGAAATCCAGCCATGACGCCGGTTTCGCCGGGGAGGGACCAATCCAGCCCGGCGCTACACGCCGAGAGTGTCTCAGACCCTATTCGTCGTGCTCGCCAACCGTGCGCCGCGCGCTAGTTAGTTATAGTATCCCAGGTCGGTGGGGTAGGTACCGCACTTCGGCCACTTCTTGAGCCACGCCTGGGCGACACTGATGCCCTCTTCGCGTAGCCTCATCATGTGTTTCGAGCCCCTGTCAAATTTCGACGCCTTCCGCAACTCGGATGCTGTCTTCTCGGTCATCTTGATCGTCCGAATGGTGATCGGCTTGAGCGTCTCGGCAAGCTTTGTGTGGGCAAACTGGGGACTAATCCTCCACCCGTTAATGACGTTGATGAAATCGAGTTCCTTGTTGAGCGAGAGATTTCCCATTAGCTGGTTCTCGCGTTCGCGAATGCCCTCGATCGACGTCGGTTCGCTATTGATGTCTTGCGGATTGATGCGGATGATCCAGATTTCGTCGGGCACCTCCTCCTGTCGTATGCCGGCAACCAGTTCACGTATCGGCGGGTTCTGCGAGTAGAGCCCATCCCAAAAGCGCCCGTCTCCGACCTCTTGCGCTTCTAGGATGGTTGGTAAGGTTCCGGACGCGGCGACACCGGCCAGTTCGAACGGCATCCGTCGCCGCCAAGGATGGGGAGACTTTTGCGCCGCAGGTTTGATCCCCATGACCTCCTGGGTTTTGCGCGTATCGAACACCGTTTCGGCGCCGCTGAGGATCTCCGATGCCCCGACCAACGCTCGCAGGTTCACTTTCTGCCAGTCGATGTTGTCGTACTCAGGACAGGCGGTCTCGAAGATGGAGTCGAAGGCCAGATATTCTTCCCGGGCGCCCATCAGTTTCAGCTGCGCCACAATCAGGTCATCGATCCCGTTATAGGGGTTGATGTGTGGAAGCGGCACGCCCCCTTCCTGAAGCGTAAACGCCAAGACCGCGGCGGCGTTGTGCATTTCCTCAATCAACCCCTGCGCGGCGAATCGCTCCCAGAAGCCATCGAGCGTATCGATCGCCTCTTGGATCGAGCCGCTGCCCTCGATGGTTTTCTTCGGTGCAAGCCCGTACCACACCATCAACGCGCAGAGCGCGCCGGCGGACGTGCCGGTGATGGCGGTGATGTTGAAGCGCTCGGCGCGCTTGGCATCGCTCCATTCCTTATTGGTCTTGAGGATTTCATCGAGAACACCCCACGAGAATGCGGCGTGGGTGCCACCGCCTTGGCAGGCGATTGCGACGTTTGGTGCATTCATAAAACTCTCCTCCCTCAATCTCGTATGAGTAGGAAGTATATAACTCATTATTCGCTCATTCAAATACCAGCCTATTCCACTATCGGGAATTTTAAGTTGGTTATAAAGAGCACTCTAAACCTAAGCTGTGGAAGACTCCCCATGGACAAGAATACGGATACCGACGATAATAAGAAAACAAGAATGAAAATGACGATAAACAAAAAAGCCCCAACCTAGCAAAACGAAACACCTCCCCATTCATATAGCAGAGATAATGGAACCTGACCTAAATCTGGGGTTTTTGAACCATGTCGGCTGATGTATACTTCGAACGGTTGTAAATTGGTAAACTTTAGGTGAGCCATGGGCATCGAGAGCAAGGTGAGAAGGCGAGTAAGGGACTTGAAAATAAATGATTTCCCCATATAACGCCGGATTTTTGTTCGTCTTCAAGGCGCGGCGAAGGGCCCATAGCTGGCACTCTATAACCGAAGCCGCAACGCTGAAGACGGCCAAAAGACCCATAAGATGGGGATATTATTTGCTTCCTAGTCCCTAATCACGTATCCGCGGGCCAACGTTTTATCGACCAGATTCGAGAGGCGGCTTTTAGCACCGTGCATATTGACTTTACTCATGTTGCATTTTTAATAGTCAAACGTTAGGCAGGTTTAGT
>JAAUXY010086242.1_pt1 | contig 16093 bp, 9 predicted proteins | sample 7278121 | NCBI WGS metagenome assembly JAAUXY01 (sample SAMN14350117, study PRJNA611818) | marine sediment metagenome | isolation source: surface marine sediment (1.8m) | place: French Polynesia: Moorea | collected 2018-08 | reverse complement strand
CTTTTCCTGCCAGAGATGCACCGCATAATCCAATTTTAATAAGATCTGCTTATCGCTTTCCTCTTTGCGGATCGCATTAATAATCAGCCGGCCCCCCGGTTTCAGGCATTTCAAGGCCTTCACGATCGGTTTCCAGGCCGGCGTGGTATCAATGACTGCATCGAGCATTTCAGGGGATTTGGCGGCCGTATCACCTGACCAGAAAGCCCCCAAATGGCGGGCATAATCCCGTTCTTTTTTATTTCTGGCAAAAACAAACACCCTTGTGTCCGGATATTGGTGGCGTACCATTTTTAAAACCAGATGGGCGGATGCACCGAAACCCGTCAACCCCAGGTTCTGCTTATCTTTAATCTCGCTGAGTCGCATTGAGCGATAGCCGATGGCACCGGCACATAAAAGGGGTGCCGCCTGCATATCGGAAAAAATCTCAGGAATGGTATAGGCAAAATCTTCATTTACGGTGGTAAATTCAGCATAACCCCCATGAACATCCCTGCCGGTGGCCTTAAAATCAACACATAAATTTTCAGCGTCGTTTTTGCATAAATGGCAGGCACCGCAGGCCGAATGTATCCAGGCAACACCGACACGGTCACCGATTCTGAATTTAGTGACCTGATCGCCGCTGGCCGCCACCCGACCGACAATTTGATGACCCGGAATTACCGGCAAATTCGGTGGGGGGGTGCGGCCTTCAATTTCATCCAGCTCGGTGTGACAGACGCCACATGCGGACACCTTTATCAGAATCTCGTTTTTCTCAGGAACCGGCTCAGGCCTATCCACAAATGATAGGGGGTTTTTGTTTTCAGCGATAGTGCTCAGCCGGTTTAACACCATTGCTTTCACGATCCCGCTGCCTCCCTGGAATGGTAACTATTTTAGAACCTTACCCCTGTTTTCGTTTTGTTTACGATCATTTAGGGTTGTATAATCTTTAAGCCGATTCTGCAATACCTATTCTCAGGGATTGCACAGCACCTTAACGGGTGCTCCGGGGCAATCTATTGCGGCACCGAATAGGGCAAAAATTAGCTTACGAGAACGCATCGATAAATTCGGCTGCGCGTTCGTGCGGTTTAGCGTTCCATTGTCAAATCGTCATTGGAAAGGGATTCCATCTGTAAATGTCTTGAACGCCAGACATTGTTATCATCTCCGAAAGTCTCGATATTCACTTCGGTCAAATGGGTCACCATTTCAATGTCCTCTGCTGCGTGATTCGTATCGCCGATCTTTGAATACAGGTTGGCGCGGCTATAGTAGGCCGCACCGTATTCCGGTTTGATCTCAATGGCCTTGCTTATATCCGCAATCGCTTCCGTATAATCACCGGCCTTCTCGTGAGCTAAGCCGCGCAAATGAAAAGCCCGGGCGTTTTGGGGGTCCAATTCAAGCACGCGATTAAAATCGGCAAGCGCATCGTCGATATTGCCCAGCCGAAGATGGGCCGCGCCCCGGCTCTTAAATGCCAGCTTAAATTCCGGATCAAATGTGATGGCCTCACTGAACAAATGAATACTTTTATCGAAATTTTGGCCGACAAACTGCGCCATAGCGGCATCAAATTTTTGTTTTGCTCTAGACATGGTATCACCTCCATGTTGTTGTAAAGTTGAAGCTAATGATGCCAGCTCTGATTGTCAAGGTTGTTAACTAACTGATAATATTAATTTAATTTTCTGGAATAATCGATAGCCGCAATGCAGGTACGGATATGTTGCTTTGCCTTCTAATTTAAAACATGATATGCCAGCCCTGCATTGCAGGTGCCCGTCAACAATAAAGGTCGAAGTATCGTCAAAATATGGTAAACTAATGAAAGTCTTTACTGTAATACCAACTTCTCATTATGTCTAAAAGCCGCAAAATATTCGTTACCCTCATCAGCCTCGCTGCATTTTTTTTGTGCGTGTTGATCGTTCTTCTGATCGTCACCCCCCAATTGATTAACCTGGAAACCGTCAAGCAAGAAGTCAAACGCCAGTATGCCGAGGATTTAGGGGGTACAATTGAATACCAGCGTCTCAATATGGCATTTTTCCCGCGTCCGCATGTTGTTATATCCGATGTCAGCTTTACCATACCCGACAATGTCCAGGGCACAGTGGATTCGCTTAAGATCTATCCCAAAATCCTGCCGCTGCTCACCGGTAATCTTGAGATTCGCGTCGTCCATACGCGCTCGCCTCAAATTACCATTCAACTTCCAGAAGCGTCAAAAGAAGAACCAACTGCCCCCAGGCCTTTCTCTTTGGAGACCCCTGGCGACTGGTTCAAATGGGTCATGCAGTCCATACCGGAATTTAAAGTTCCCAGTATTGCCATAACCGTTCGTAACGGCCGGGTAATTTTCTTAAAAGGTCAGCAGCGTGTATTGCGGCTTCAGGGTGTCACCAGTAAAATAAAGCATAGAGGCCAAACCATTGAATTTTCAATCCGCTGTCAGTCGAATTTCTGGGAAGACATTACCATCAAAGGCCGGTATACAGAACCGGGTTTTAAATTGAACAGTCAGATCATATTGAATCAGTTACGGGCGCATGCCGTGGCTGAATACCTATTTCCCGAATCCAGCCTGCAGATGACAAATGCCCGGGCAAACCTAACAGTGGACTTAACAATGGATGGCCCCAATCATTTACAGGCCGATGTTCAAGGCACAATACCGTATATGTATTGGCGCCGCGCGAATAAAGAGCTGAAGATAAACGACACCCGTCTGCAAGCCAGATTTCAATTCGATGAAAACAACCTGTCTTTGAACCTTTCGCAACTTGATTTGACAGAACCGCGCATAAGTCTGGCAGGCAAGGTGAACATCGATCCCCGGCAACCTCTCATCCAACTGGAGTTGGAAGGCCTGCAGATCAATGTGGCAACGGCCCACAAAATAGCGCTGGCCTTAACCGAAAATACCGATACCGTATCCGAACTCTTTAATATTTTGCATGACGGTGATTTTCAGAGGATCACCCTTAGCACCCAGGCAGCGGATTGGGCTCAACTGGCTGACGAAAAAAAAATGGTGATCCGGGGCAACCTCGTGGGTGGAAAAATTTCCATCCCGGTGGCCTCGCTTGAGCTGGAAAATGTGCGGGGTGATGCAACGATTGCAAACGGCATTCTGATAGGTGAAAATGCTGAGGCGCAAATGGGAAATTCGTTTGCGAAAAAAGGCAAGCAGTCCATCCCTCTGACGAAAGATACCGCCCCATTTCATATTGAAGCACTCGTGCAGGCCGATCTGTCACAACTACCCTCTGTTTTGACCCAGCTGATCGACAACAAGCAATTCCAAAAGGAACTGAAGCTTTTCGAAAAGTTTGAAGGCAACGCCTTAGGCATGCTGATTATTGGTGAGGATTTGCTTGACACCCATGTGAAGGTCATGGCTTCGGATTTCACTGTCAATGCTGTTTATCGGCGAATACCTTATCCGGTAATGATTAAAGGCGGCAGTTTTGTTTTAGACGGCTCCCAAATCGCATTGACAAACTGCGATGCCCGCATTGGAAAGTCCAACTTATCCGGGCTGTCAACCCGCTTTGGGTGGCAAAAATCATCATTTCTGGAAGCATCTTCAGCAACTGCCTATATTGATTTAGCCCAATTGCATGCTTGGCTGGTGCAAAACCGGCGGTTTGAAAACGACCTCAAAAAGATTGAGAAGATCGACGGCGCCGTCTCTTTGCAGAACCTCAGCCTTCAGGGGCCTCTTTTTAAACCCGCCCTGTGGCAGTTGCAATCCAATGGTGTGATCCAAAACCTGGTGCTGAGTTCGGCGCAGCTACCCGGTCCGTTGACAATTGCCCAGGGCCGATTTAGTTGTCAAAAGAACCAGGTGAAGATAAAAAAACTGAACGTTCAGGTGGGACAGTCATTATTTTCAGGCCTCAATGCCAAGCTCAAATGGGGCAAGGCAGCGTCTTTGACCGCAAGCGCCGGTAAAAGCGTGGTTCATCTGGATGAAGTTTACGCCTGGCTAAAAACACATCAGACCTTGAAACGACACGTCAAGGGCCTTCCGGTCTTAAACGGAAATCTGGCATTCACGAATTTGAAATTTGAAGGTCCCTTCAGCACCAAATCGAATCAAAAAATGAATCTCAGCGCTGCCATAGAAAAATGGCATATCCGTTCAGCCAAATTTCCGACGGATATAGAGCTAAGCGGTGGAGACTTGTTTTGGCGCCGCACACGAATCGACCTGCAGGAAACCAATGCCAGATTCGGCACATCAACGATTAGCCGACTGTCGTTCGGCAAACAGTGGGGAAAAATCACTTTATTCGAGCTCAGCGCCGACGCCGCAAATATTCAGATCGGGGAACTCTATCCCTGGCTGATATCCTTTGATACGCTGGATAAGATGTTCAAGGGTTACCAAGCCACCCAGGGCAATTTGACGCTCAGTGCTTTAGATTTTAAAGGGCCGGTCGGTGTCTCCAAAGCCTGGCAGTTTCAGCTGGCCGGTGACATCAAGAGCCTGAATCTGGAATCAGATTTTTTCAAAGCGCCCATTCGTATCAAAACAGCCGATTTTGCTGCCAAGGATACCCCCGGGGCTGCAGGCGTCAACGGTCGTATCGCTCTGAGTACTGCAGCAATCGAATGGGAGGATAGTCGGATTAATCTTCAGGGCGACGCTGTTTTTTCTGAAGATGTATTATCTCTTGACATGCAACTGACGGCGGATCGGTTGAACTGGGGACAGATTGACCAGATAACCAGCGTGGAGAGGTCGACAGCGCCCGCTGAAAAAATGGAACTGCGAGGCGGTTTGAAGGTCGAATTAGACAATTTTACCTATACCGATTTTACCTGGCGCCCGGTTCATGCCGATATTTCCTTTGGCAAAACCGATACCCGAATTGTCATTCGAGAGGCTAACCTTTGCGGCATCCAGTTCCCCGGTATTCTTAAGGTTTCCGGAGAGGCGTTTGAGCTGTATTTTACACCGGTCGCCAAAGATCAAGACCTGAACACGAGTATAACCTGTCTGTTTGACAAACAGCATTTGATGGCGGGCGATTTTAATCTCGAGGGGGAGCTCATGGCCAAGGCTCGACCCAGCGAATTTCCCAAATCTCTGACCGGAAATCTGAAATTAAATGCCGTGCAGGGACGAATTTATCGCTTCGGCATGCTGGCCAAAATATTTGCATTGCTGAATGTCACCGAAATCTACAGGGGCGAGGTCCCGGATCTGAAAGGCAAAGGCTTTGCCTATAATTCGATGACGGCCAACGGCGTATTTGAAGACGGCAAGCTGATTATCACAGACACCTCCATCGACAGCCCGTCCATGGGAATCGCCATTGAAGGGGATATTGATTTAATCAAGAATAAGGTCGATCTTATCGTATTGGTCGCCCCATTTAAAACTGTTGATCGGATCGTCAAGGTCATCCCTCTGGTCGGCAATATATTGGGAGGCAATCTGATTTCGATTCCCTTCAGGGCCATTGGCGACCTGGGGGATCCGGATGTCATCCCGCTATCACCGACGGCAGTGGGCTCCGGTCTGCTCGGCATTTTGGAACGAACACTCAAGCTGCCGATAACCATCATCCAGCCGGTTCTTCCCGGTTCAAAAAAAGAACCGGAAGATGAAAAAAAGTCGCCCAGTCCATCGCCCTGAGCGTGGCGTTCACTTTTCTTGACTTTTTTATCAGCCATACTCATATTGAAGTTGGAAAATTAAGATAGCTTATAGTGTCATGTCCCGGCAGTATGGTAAAAAATTTTAGATATCAGATACGTAATTGCCTCATGTCATTTCGGCGTAGGCCGGAATCCAGGCGACTTTTAACTGGACTCCGGCCTACGCCGGAGTGACAATAGTTTTGTACTTATTTGTAGGACACAACACTAAAACAGCTTTAATAAGGAGGTTAAAAATGGCCTATACATGTAAAAACTGCGGAGCTGTAGCCGATGCACCGGGACACCTGTGCAATCCGTGTAGCGATAAAGCCAAATGCAGTTTCTGTGGCGCCCCTGAAACGGATCACACGCACCAGTGCAAAGACAAACTGGCAGCAATGAAGTTTGTGTGCGGTGGCTGCGGACGCGTGGCAATGGAACAGGAACATCTTTGCAAGCCCTCGCCAATAGCATAGACCTTTAAAAATCAAGAGGACGGCTCAAACAGGCCGTCCTTTTTTTTTGTTGAAAAATGGATGATTCTAACCCATAAATAAATGCATCAAGAAAAAGGCAGCAGATCAATGACGGAAAAACCCCTCACATTTGAACAAGGCCCCATCCGACCGCCCAATGAAGCCCGCAGCCTGCTGCTGCGTGTGACGCGTAACTGCCCCTGGAACCAGTGCCTGTTTTGTCCGGTATACAAGCGGGACAAATTTTCCCTGCGAACAGTCGATGGCATCAAAGCGGATATCCTGGCGGCCAAGCAGATGGCCGATGACATCAAAGCGCTTTCATTGAAATTAGGACACAAGGGCGCCGTCAATGATGCGGTGATCAGCACCATTTTTAATCAACCCGATACCACCAGTCCATACCGCAGCATTGCGGCCTGGCTGTACTACCAGACAGATGCCTGTTTTTTACAGGATGCTGATAATCTGATCATGAAAACAAAAGATCTGGTGGCGGTTTTGAAGTTTTTAAAAGCACAATTTCCGGAAATTAAACGTGTCACCACCTATTCACGGTCCAGAACCGTCATCCGCAAGTCGGTGGATGCATTAAAGCAAATCCGCGAAGCCGGTCTGGACCGCGTCCATATCGGGCTGGAAAGCGGATATGACCCGTTGCTGAAGCTGATGAAAAAAGGCGTCAGCGGTGCCCAGCATATTGAAGCCGGAAAGCGGCTGCTGGCCGCCGGTATGGAAGTGTCCGAATATGTTATGCCCGGCCTGGGCGGCCAGGAAATGTGGCGCGACCATGCCATTGAAACCGCCAAGGTGCTCAATCAAATCAATCCCCATTTTATCCGGCTTCGCAGCCTCCGGGTGCCGGACCACGTACCGCTGCACAGCCGGCTGGAAGATGGGAGCTTCACGATGCAAACCGACGATATGCTGGCCGAAGAAATCGGGCTTTTCATCCAGACCCTCGACGGTATTACCAGTACCGTAACCAGCGATCATATCATGAATCTGCTGGAAGAGGTCAGCGGCAGGCTGCCGGATGATAAGGACAAAATGCTGGCCGTGATTCAATCCTATCAGGATCTACCGGAAAGCGACCGCCTGATTTTTCGCGCCGGCCGCCGCGGCGGTGCCTATCGCTCGATCCATGATTTAAAGCGCGATCCGGCAACCTACCAAAAAATCAAAAACTTGATTCAAACGGTGGCGCAGGAAGAAGGCCCGCAGGCAATTGAAAAAATGATTTCCGAAATGGTCGATCGTTATATCTGATAATCTCCTAAATGGTCAGAAAGGCAGCCTTTTTAAAAGTGTGTTTTGTATTTGGTGTTTCGTGTTTAGCATTCCAATATTCCGATATAAAGTCATGTGGTTCACACCAAACACCAACACCAAACACTTGATAAATTCGAATTTTTACGAGGTCAACAATATTAAGTGTTCAACTGACATCGAAATCACATTTGCGGAGTACTGAAAAGGTGGAATCAATTCGCATCCTGGGGACCGGCTCGCATGTCCCGCCGAAACGGCTGACGAATGTCGATCTGGAAAAAATGGGGCTGGATACCACCGATGAATGGATCCGCAAGCGCACCGGCGTGGAGGAACGAAGAATTGCGGATCCGGATATCACAGCAGCCGACCTGGCGTGCACCGCCGCACAAAAAGCGTTGGCAGCGGCCGAACTGAACGCCAAAGACATCGACTTAATCATCATGGCCACGATTACGCCGGATATGTGCTGTCCGTCAGGCGCAAACTGGCTGCAAGCCAAACTGGATGCCCCCCAGGCAGTGACATTTGATGTCACCGCAGCCTGTTCGGGCTTCATTTTCGGTTTAAATGTCGCCGAACAGTATCTGAAAAACAGAACCTGCAGTAAAGTCCTCGTAGTGGCCTCTGAAATCATGACCCGCACCCTCAATTGGAAGGACCGAAACACCTGCATTCTGTGGGGGGACGGTTCCGGCGCTGCAATACTGACCCTGGGAAAGGGCGGTCACCAGATTCTCTCCACCCACATCCACAGCGATGGGGCCAACGGCCAAGATCTGTTGTTGCCCGGCGGCGGTTCGAAAACCACGCCGATATCGCATGAAAGTGTCGAACAGGGCCTGCATACCCTCAACTTGATTGAGGCCAGCCTTAGCTTTCGTGTGGCTGTACGGCATTTTATCGATGCCATAAATGAAGCCCTTGAATTTAACAATCTAACGGTCGATGATGTCAGCTGGTTTATTCCCCATCAAGCCAACATTCGCATGTTTCAAAATATTGCCCGATCGCTAAAAATCCCCTTTACCCGATTTTACCTGACGCTGCAAAAATATGGCAATATCTCTTCGGCCTCCTGTGCGATTTCCCTGGATGAGGCCGTCCGTGACGGCAGCGTCAAGGCTGATGATTTAATCTGTCTGCCGGTTTTCGGCGGTGGATTGACCTGGGGCAGTGCGCTGATTCGGTGGTAGCATATCGAGCAGAAGCTTCAGCTGCAAAAATCTAATCTCAAAATAACGATATCGAGGACGAGGTGGAGTACGAGGACGAGATTATAAAACCTTCTTCCATCTCGTACTCGTCGTCGTCCTCGTTCTCGTTTTCCAACGCCGCTTTGGCGGCGAGCCTTTCCATCAATCTGAATAAGGCAAATGATGTATGGGACACGAAGCCGTCATGAGGAGGCACCCTGGCCGCCTCTTAATTTGGCGATGAGACGCTTGACCACTTCCCTGATTTCTTTGATTCGAAACACATAGCCGGCCAGCAGCATGAGGCCCACAAAAATGATAGCGGTGATCAGCACGGTCTGTAGACTGCCGCCAAATGTTGCGGTATCCATTGCCCTTAAGAGCGTTCGCTTAACTCCCATCAGAAAAAGTCCCATAACGGCACTCACAAAAATGATTTTCAGGTAAGTCCGATACACATCTCCGCTTCCGCTGTTGCGGGTGCGCCGGTTCCAGAGGACATATAAAATGAAGACCTGAAATATGGCCGACAGCGACGCCGCCAGCGCAACCCCCCCGGTACCGAGCATCTTTAGACCCACCAGATACAGCGGAATGCTCAAAAGGACCGCCAGGGTACCATAAATGGCCGGAAAAAGAGTGTCCTGCATGGCATAGTAGGCTCTGGGAACAATGGTATTGGCCGCAAATGCGAAAGACCCCACCAGGAAAAAGATCAGCACCAAAGAGGCCTGACCGGTGGCCGCGGCGTCAAATTTACCCCGCTGGAACAGCATTAAAATGACCTCGCGGCGCAACACCATTAAGAGCACCGAAAAAGGAATGACCAGCGACAGATATCGTAGCGTGTCGTTGAGCAATTGGTTCAGCGCTTCCAATTTGTTCTCGGCAACCAGGCGGGCCATAAACGGATAGGAAGCCACTCCAACGGCCTGACCAAAAAAAGCGACTAAAAGGAGCATGGTCCGCAAACTGTATTCCAGATCAGCAATGCTGCCCGGCGGCAGGTAGCTGCCGAAAAATTTTATGAATATTTCCATGGAAAAAAACAGGGTCAGCCCGAGCATCAGCGGCAGGGTAAGCTTGATGTATTTTTTCAGTTCCGGATGGGTAAAATCAAAAATGGGTGCGAATTGCAGCCCCGCCTTTTTGGCGCCCCAGAACTGCAGCGCAAAATTGCCGATTAAGGCGCCCGCCAGCACACCCCAGGAAAAACCTTCCATCCCGATTTGAGGCCCCAGCAAAAGGCCGCCGCAGATAATGCTCAGATTGTAAATGAGTGGCGCCAGCGCCGGTATTAAAAATTTCTCTTTGGCGAATTGAACGGCCATAAAGAGACCACCGCCGAAGAAAAAAAACTGCGCGGGTAAAATAATGCGGGTCATTCTGATGACATCCAGCCGAAAGCTCGGTTCTGTTCGGCCGCGTGCAATCAGGGCCACAATCTCCGGCGTAAAAGCGATCCCGATTGCAATCAATAAAAGCAGAAAGATTCCAAAGCTGCTGAAGATGATCGAAAAAACTTTCCATCCATCCGCTTCCCGGTTGGTGGCAAGGTAGCGGGAAAAAATCGGAATAAAGGTAATCGAAAGAAAACCGCTGGCAACAATGTGATTTAAAATTTCAGGAATGACAAAGGCCACCTGATAGGCATCGACTTCAGCGTTACGCCCACCGATATAGGCGATAACCATTAGTCTGAAAAATCCGGCCAGACGGCTCAAAAAAACAGAAGCCATCATGATCAGGGCCGCAATTCCGAATTTTTTGCAGATTGAAGCAGACATCCCGATCGCCGTTTTTCACAGTTACCCGTTTAGATCTTACCGCGGGAGTTCAGATGGCTTTATCAGAAAGCACCGCAGAAGGCAAAACATCATCGACGACTTTTGACATTGGGACTTGCAATTGAGATATTTTGACCCAATATTTTTAACAGCCCCAAGCGCGGCCCAAAAATCGACCGCCGGGTGGTTGGATACAAATCTTGCACAAAAATGAGTGCGAAAATGAAAGCCTGCGATTTAGCCTGTTGATTGGCGCTTGGCGGCCCCCGTAGGGGGTTCAACAGGACGTCTGCGAAATTCAGGTGATGACTGCTTAAACCTCCAATTCTTGACAGGATTTGGCAGATCTTTTAAGATTGAAATTGCCATGACCAAAAAGGAAATCATTTCACAGAAAATAACGGCACTTTTCGTCTACGGACGACTGCCTTTGGTGTTTGCCGGTTTGATCTGCGCCATAGCGGTTATGTGGACACAAAACCCGATCATGTATACGATCGGCGTGCTGTTGTTGTTTATTTCCATGAGTTTTGATCTGGTTGATGGCTGGTTTGCCGCACGTTTTGAGCTACACCAACCATTGGCGCAACTGGCCGACCGCCTGATGGACAAACTGGTCTACTCCATTATCTTTCCGCTGCTGGCCGTCGGTGTCATGTGGCGCGTTCACTTCAGTTCACCGGACCCCACCCGGGGGGAAATGCTACATGCCATTCTGGTGCTGTTACTGGCGGTAACCGTTTTGGTCCGGGACAATTTTGCCCATTTTATGCGTGGTTTTGCCGTGCGCCATGATCAGGAACTTGAATACAAGGAGTTTACCCGCTTGCGGACGATTGTTGCCGCACCGGTGGGGGCTTTGCTTTATGCCTATGCGTTTTACGTGCCCGAAGGGCCGCCTTCAAAAATCTATTTCTGGATATCGTGGCTGGGGAACCTGCCGCTGCGGGGGTTGTTTTTTATTGAAATCATTTTTTTGATCATCAACTTCGGCTCCATTGCCGGCTATGTGCGCAAATATGGCCGCTTGTGTCTGGATGAGCTGTGTCTGGGAGATATGCAGATGCGACGCCGCATTCTGGCCTTCTTTCCCAATACATTGACCCTCATGAATGCCGGGATGGGACTGCTGGCCGTATTTTTCGCATATCAGGGACGCATCCGGGAAGCCTCGCTGTTCTTGATCGGCGCAGCCCTGTTTGACAAACTCGACGGTGCCGTTGCCCGCAAGCTGGGTCTGACAGAACCGTTAGAGGATGAAAAACCACACGAGACCATCAGCTTTGGAAGCCTGCTCGACGACATCTCGGATGCGGTCAGTTTTTGTATCGCACCGGCCTGGATTTTTTATATAACCCTATCCGGCCATCCGGATCCGATCCTTCAAAGATTGCCGCTGGGCTGGATTGCCTGGCTATATGCCCTGCTGGGCATCGGGCGTCTGATTTATTTTACGCTGGACAAATCACCGATTCCCGGATTTTTTAAAGGCATGCCGACGCCGGCAGCCGCTTTGCTGGTGATGTCGGGTTTGATCATCTTTGGTCAGGTCGTAAATGACGGCTCCCCATGGATCCGATTCTGGGGTATATTTTGCTTTGGATTGATCATTGTGGCCGCCATGCTGATGAATGTCTATCCGCTGCGATATCTGCATCTGGGTCGTTTCATGAGCCGGCACCCCTGGTTTGGACGTGGAACACTGCTTGTCATCTTCTCTGTCTTTACACCCTATTACGGCCAAGCCAGTCTGATATACATGCTGCTTTACACCCTTTCGCCCCTTGTGACCTGGCGTATCGATCCGGATATCGCTGCCCGGGAAACCCGAACTAAACCCGCCATGCTCTAAAAGAATATCCTACTTATAATTTTGCAGTCGTCATCAGCATCGAATGTGCCGTCGATTAGGATAGACATTGCATCATTCCGCACCCGTCCTCGTGCGCGTCCTCGAAAATGGCACCCTTAAGACCGCCTCTAAATAATCGGTACGGATCGGTGCTCATGGAACGATGACGTCTTCGGTTTCAAAGTCAAAAAAGTATCCATCACGCTGCAACACAATCGGTTCCGGCACCGCCCAGCTGCCCCCCAGGGCGCGATGCAGATTTACACGGTTGGTTAAAATATTAAAATCCACCTGGGCCAGATTATCTTCAGCGGTGAAGCGCGTCTGCTGGGCGTCGAGCACGTCCAGATATTGTATCAATCCCTTAATGTAGCGGTTTTGGGCCACCCGCTGGGTCGCACGGGCCTCCTCTAAAAAAACCACCTCGCGCTGGCGGCGTTCGAGCTGTTTTTGACGGGTCAGCAAAGCCCCTTCCACTTCGGCAAAGGCATTTAAAACGGTGTTGGCGTAATCTGAAACCGCTTGTTCGTACTGGGCTTCGACGCCGCGCTGGCGGGCCTTGAGGCGGTCGGCATTCATAATCGGTTGCACGACACCCCGGGCGAAATTGTAGATCACACTGCCGGCTTTTATCAGCCGGTCTTTACCATCCGCATTCCAGCCGTAACTGCCGGTGAGGGTAATTTGCGGAAAACGATCCGCCTTGGCCGATCCGATTTGCTCGTTTAAGGCCTGCAGCCGCAGCTCGGCAGCACGAATATCAGGCCGTTTGAGCAGCAGGGTGGACGCCAGACCGGTCGGCACCGGATCCGGCTGACGGTAGTAGTCCTGGGGCTGGGTTCGGGCCGGCCGGGTTTCCGGATACCGGCCCAGCAAAATCGCAAGCTGCTGCTGAGTGATTCCCAGTTGCTGCTGCAAATCGGGAATACGGACTTGAGCCCCGGCCAGGACGCGCCGCGCCTGGCGAACATCCAGGGCTGAGGTGAGGCCCCGGCGATAACGGGTTTCAACAAACTGCAAACTGCGTTGAAAAGCCGCAATGCTGTCGTCGGCAATTTGCAGCCGCCGTTCAAAGGCTTCAATCTGCAAATACAGGTTGACGGTTTCAGCAACCAGGGTCTGGGCAACCGTCCGGCGATTGGCCTCATCAACCAGGATATCATTCCAGGCCGCTCTGGAGGCCTTGGCCAGACGGCTCCACAGGTCGATTTCAAAGAGTGCCAGAAACGTTAGCTGGTGGGTGGTAATCGTGCGACCACTCCCGACATTGACACCGCCGAAACGACGTTTATCCCAATCATAATCGACATCGACCTGGGGCCAGCGGTCGGCACTGACCTGAACAAACTGGGCCCGGGCCTCTAAAATTCGGCCGGCAGCCTGTTTCAAATCCCAGTTATACACCAGAACCTCCTCAACCAGCCTGTTGAGTTCGGGATCATTAAAATCCTGCCACCAGCGATCGGCAATCACCGCATCGATATCGGATTTGACCGTATCGTTCTGAAAAAATTCCGGCATATCGATGTTGACATCGGGGCGCTGATAGTGCGGACCCAAATTAATGCATCCGATCAGTCCGCTAAGCATCATCCCAATTGTGCTGATCAGAAAATATCGACGCATCATGGCGCTATCTCCTTTGGCTTGGCATCCAATTCATTGATTTTATTTAATTATCAGTAACAAAAGCGTTTTATATAACCTCGGTTTCAATGTCAAGCCTGACATGGATTCAAGCTCTGGAACCCATGACCCTCTTAAACCCGATATAGCATTTATATTATTGAAATAACTTTAAATATATAAAAGTATCATCGCCGGCTGATCAAACAACGGCATCATCCGCAGACCACTGAAACAGATGGGCCATCGGACTCACAGATACATTAAAGTTGGCGGCCGGAGCATATAAACCTTGCAAGTCGATTCAAATTAAAGTAAGAAAAAAATCACATCAGGGCTCCGCCTCGGGAGGCATATACAGGCCTCAAAAACGCGGGCAGCCGCTGAGAAAGCCCTTCCGGAAATCCCGGCCTTTTTGATTTGGGAGACCGGGCATTATCTTTTTGCCAACCTTCGGGTGACCGGATATTTGGACGATGAATTCCTTCATCAGGTTACAGGCCTGCGATGGCACGAACCGAATATTGGGCCACAACAATCCTTCCCAATGGAAAACTGTTAGGATACCGGCTCATCATTAGTGGAATAAATTAAGTCTACGGGGAGCTGAAACTAAATCGATGTCTGAAGCGCTAAAATCTTTGGGAATCTGTTTGGGAGCATCAACCGTATCGATCGCCCTGCTAAAGCAGGCGTCAAACCCTACAGGGGGCGGCACTGTACATCAGAGCCCCAAACCGTTGTTGATCGAATCCGCCCTCTATCCCCACGAAGGTGATCCCAAGCGTACGCTGTTAAAAGCCTTTGAACAGCTGGATTTGAGTTCATTTGACCGAATCGCCGCCACCGGTCGCAAATTCCGCAAATTTGTAAATCTAACATCCATATCCGAACCTGAAGCCGTCGAATATGCCTATCAATACGTCAAACCGCCAAATATTGACTGCCCGGCGGTCATCTCCGCCGGCGGCGAGACCTTTATGGTCTATGTTTTGGATCGGGCCGGGCGCATATCCAACGTCATCACCGGCAATAAATGTGCTTCCGGCACCGGTGAATTCTTTTTGCAGCAACTCCGGCGCATGAATGTTTCTCTGGATGAAGCCGCTCAATGGGCGTCGATAGCGTCGCCGTACCACGTGTCAGGTCGCTGTTCGGTATTCTGCAAATCGGATTGCACCCACGCCACCAACAAAGGAATTCCAAAATCCCAGGTTACCGCCGGATTGTGCAAAATGATGGCCAATAAAATTCTGGAACTCCTAAAAAAGGTGGATCGACGCAATTTATTGCTGACTGGCGGCACCGGCCGCAACCACATGATGGTTGATTACCTCAAACAGGATATACCGGGGCTGATCGTACCGGAAGAAGCCCCATATTTTGAAGCTCTAGGCGCTGCCTTATGGGCGCTGGAACATGAAACCGCGGCGGTTCGGGGCGAGGCCGATTTTTTCCATTCTGAAATCACCTCATTCGACACCTTGCCGCCGCTAAACAATTTCGCCGCCGAGGTTGATTTTAAAACCATTGAAAAAGGGCACGTTAACCCCGGCGACACCTGTATATTAGGCCTGGATGTCGGTTCCACCACAACCAAAGCGGTGCTTTTGCGTAAATCAGATGATGCCATCTTGGCCTCGGTTTATCTGCGCACCAACGGTGATCCGGTCGGGGCTTCGCGGCGTTGCTATCAGTCCATTCTCGAACAAATCCAGACGCGGGTGGATCCGACGCACCTGTCGATTATAGGTCTGGGAGTCTGCGGTTCCGGCCGTCAGATTGCCGGTTTACACGCCCTCACCGATGGCGTTATCAACGAAATCATCGCGCATGCCACCGCTGCGGTATACTTTGACCCCCAGGTGGACACCATTTTTGAAATCGGCGGTCAGGATGCCAAGTACACCTATATCACCAATGGGGTCCCGTCCGATTATGCCATGAACGAAGCCTGTTCGGCCGGCACCGGTTCGTTTTTAGAGGAATCGGCCTATGAAACCCTAGGGGTTGAAATGGAAAAAATCGCCGCTGCGGCCCTGAAAGGAATGCATCCGCCCAATTTTAACGACCAGTGTGCCGCATTTATTGCCTCCGATATTAAAAACGCCATTCATGAAGGTGTGCGACACGAAGACATTGTTGCCGGTCTGGTCTACTCCATCTGCATAAATACTTTTTCACCCACGGGCCGATTGCCCTTGACCCGGTTTGAGTAATTCATGCAGATGG
>JAAUXY010077185.1_pt1 | contig 16095 bp, 15 predicted proteins | sample 7278121 | NCBI WGS metagenome assembly JAAUXY01 (sample SAMN14350117, study PRJNA611818) | marine sediment metagenome | isolation source: surface marine sediment (1.8m) | place: French Polynesia: Moorea | collected 2018-08 | reverse complement strand
TGTCAGGGTAGCGCTCTCCCCCTGAGCTACGTGCCTTTATATTTTATATAAAAATTAATGAGATGTTGGATTTTTATTCAACGGCTCTAAGTTAGGCAAACTCTAAAAGGCCAGCCGAATTCCTGTTGGGTCAAATGGATGAAGATCATTTTATCACATTAATTTTTACCCTGGAAACAACGCGGCGTGCCGGAGCCTTCCATCTGCTGCGTTATTCAGGGGCGAAGCATAGTCTACTATAGCTTCGCCCTGAAATGCCTTGCATATGAAAGCCTCCGCCTCGTATAAAATCAAAATTGTACAATCACCTAACACCAGTGTAATATGGTGTCAAGTGCAAATCGGGGGATATAATTTTAGCTTGAAACCAAAGCAATCTTCAAATTTTGGTTGCTGATCTCGTAAATATTGATGCCAAAATTTTCAAAGTTTTGCCGCATCAGGGCCTCAGCCAGTTCCTCGGCTTTGCCTTTGTAATCGATGATCAGGGTGGTTTCATTCGGTTTAATTTCTTTGACCCGAATCCCTTCGACACCCGAAATGCCGGTCAACGCCCGACGGAATTTTACAAAATTGGCAAGATTTCCCGTCCCTTCCACAAAAACTTCTACCTGAGAGGGTCGTTCAGCCAGTCTGCGCCACGCAGCGTCTAATTGAATGGCCAGGTCGTCACCGGCCAAGGTGGCCACCATGGTTAGGGCTTCTCTGCCGCCGACGTTCTCGTCTATATTTGCGGTCACAGAGACTCGCGATATGTTGGCCAACTCTTCAGCGTTTTGGGTCCGCAACACGCGCGCACTCAAAATTGCTTTAAAGGACTTTAGATCATCTCCCATGATACTAGCCGTCGGACTGGCCACGGAAGTGCCCATGATAATCACATCCGCTTGTAAACGGGTACCGATATTGATTGCCGCTTCATCGGTTAATATGGCGGTTGGTCCATCGCCTTGATTGGGTTTATTTCCGATGCCGATTCCTTCATGATTGACAATTGGAAAACCTCGGGCCTTTAGAATATTAGCCATGGTTGCTTCGGTAATTGCTTCGAAGCCCCCCATTTGTTTACCCCACCAATACTGTGGTGCATCTTGCTGAATATTTTGTTCCGAAATGAAAAAAAGGATTGCGGGCAAGGCCACTTTCGCTCTCAATATATCAGCACTTGAAAGTTGTTTAGCAATCTTATCGCCCGCCACGCGGGCTTCAACCAGGACCCGATAATTCTTTTCTGACTCTGTTTCGGTCAACACCTTATAATCCAAGACAAAGGCATCGGGTTTTGCAAATATAATTTGATTCACCTGGGGAAAGTACTCTACCAGGGCGTTAACCTCAAGTACCTCTTCGGTCATCAGGGCAACTGCCGCCACCAGACTTTCTGATATGGCAGCTTCTCGGGCAGCCTGAATGTTGCCGCCTGAAACACTGCTCGTCCCAACGACCACATAAGTTTTATTCTGTACTTGTTTTTGAGCGTTGGCCGCAACAGAAGGCAAAAGCATCAGAGCGATCGCCACTGTAATAATCCCCCGGTACCATTTGAATTGCATTCCGCACATTTTTTTAGCTCCAATTTTTATCAAAATGAGAATGGTAATATCCCATAAATGAATTTTACGATAAATTCAAGATTTAAGCCACTGAATTGAAGCGCAATTCTCAAAATCCGAATTTTCTGAGTGATCATTAAATGATATGTGGGATAAATAGCGGGATTTCACATCTGGATTCTATACTAGTAAGGTGTTCAAAAGGCCGCATATTACGAGGCTTCGTGTTAGAATAAAAAGTAAAACTGGCTTGAAAACTACAGATTTTGTCCGATGGCCCCCGCAGCTGGGTGCGGGATTTCACGTCTAATTTTTTATTTATTTAGGTGTTCAATAGGCGTAATTCGATTCAAAAACGGAGCGTACACGTTAGTACGCGAGTATTTTGAATAGGATTATAACACCGCCATCGGGCAAAAGATGAGATTTTGAAGCCAGTTTTTAGAGGCCGCGCGCAAGCGAATAATCCGCAATATCAAACAAGGAATCTCTGTATCTCGAAGGTTCGAAAACAGAAAGGGACTTTTTGGCCTTTTCGATATAAGTGGTGGCTGAGTTTACGGTGTAGTCGATCCCGCCAGTTTTGTGCAGCAGCGCCACCAGGGTCTTAAATTCATCAACCGAAAAATCCTCATTCTGTATGATCTTGACCATCTGGTCATACTCAGGGGGATCGGCTTTTTTTAAAGCTTGTATGATGGGTAAGGTTAATTTGCCTTCTCTAAGATCCGCTCCGACCTCTTTGCCCAAAGCAGCCGTATCCTTGGTGTAATCAAATAAATCGTCTACCATCTGAAAAGCTAATCCGAGGTTATAACCGTAGTCTGATAATGCCCGCTCTTCTTCTGGGGACGCCTCGGCAATGACTGCGCTCACTCTGCAGGCAGCCTGAAAAAGAAAGGCGGTTTTACGACGGATCACCTCCATATATTCATCCTCGTTCAGGGAGACATCACCCTTACGCATCAATTGATGAACTTCGCCAGTGGACATGTGCTCGGTTAGATCGGCAACGATGCGCATAACCTCTATTTTTCCGGAATCCGCACATATGGCTAACGCACGTGAAAGCAGGAAATCACCCACCAGTATGGTTATCGCATTGCCATATACCGAATGGGCGACGGTTTTGCCTCGTCGAAGAGCGGCATCGTCAATGACGTCATCGTGCAGAAGTGTAGCGGCATGCAGGTATTCCATCGCTGTAGCAACATTTTTGGCGTACATTTCTTTGTAACCACAAATTTTAGCAGCCAGAACCAGCAGCAAAGGCCGTAGTCGCTTGCCGCCGGCAAACAAGATATGATGAGCGACTTCAGACACCAGATCAAGGTAAGGTTTTAAATTCTCCGCTAATTGCTTTTCAATTTCCGTCAGATCTTCCTTGTTTTCCGCCAGAATGCGCTTTTTGAGATCAATCATATAGCGTCTCCAATAAGATCGTATTCCATGGCATCGCTTACCTTAATTTGTGAGAATGATCCAATGGCCGGGTCTAGTTGGGCAGGGCCGAATTTTATGTAAGTCATGCCATCGACTTCGGGTGCCTGGAACGGCGCACGACCGGCATATAGTTTATTTTCAACAGGCTCTTCGACTAAAACAGGAAGCGTTTGACCGATATATTGTTGATATTTTTGAGCCGAAATATCCAGCTGGCACGACATTAGTTGATCATAACGCTCCTGAGCCACCTCGGCCGGCACATGATTGGGCAAGCGGTGAGAACGAAGATCCTCTGAATCGGAATACAGAAAAACACCCAGATGGTCAAACTGTGTGTTTTCAACGAAACGCTGCAGCGCTTTAAAATCCTTTTCGCTTTCACCGGGAAATCCCACGATGAGCGTTGTCCTCAGGGAGGCACCCGGAACCTCATTTCGGATTTTATCAAAAAGTCGATCAAGGTCATCCTGATTGTAGTTGCGTCCCATCTTTTTTAGAATCCCGCTGCTGACATGCTGAACCGGGATGTCAAAGTAAGAGCATATATTGGGATACGATGCAACAGTTTTGATAAACCGATCATCGATGCTTTCTGGATGGCCATATAAAACGCGTATCCAGGCGCCAGGGTCTGCCGCCGGCTGCAGCGGCAGGGTGGCCAATTCCTCAGCCAATTGACTGAGTGAGGCCGGCGGCTGAAGATCCTTGCCGTAGGAAGTGGTGTCCTGGGCCACAAGGACCAATTCCTTAACACCGTCTGCAAGCAACGACTGCGCCTCTGCTATAATCTCTTGTGGAGGGCGGCTTCGTTTTGTGCCGCGCAATTTGGGAATGATGCAATAGGTACAATGCTGACTGCAGCCTTCGGCAACTTTAAGGTAGGCCATATGCGAAGCGCTCAAGGTTCGCGGAACATCCTTTTCTTGAGGTGAAATGGTCGCCGGATCCGGCAGCAAACATGCTCCTGAGAATTTTTTGCCTTCAATCGCATCCACAATGCGGTCAAAGGCACCCGTACCGATAAAAGTGTCAACCTCGGGCAGCTGATTGGTAATTTGCTCACGGTAGCGCTCCGGCAGGCATCCGGCAACAACCAGCCGTTTACATTTTCCGGCTTGTTTATAGTGCGCCAACTCAAGAATCATCTCAATACTTTCATCTGCGGCATCCTCGATGAAGCTGCAGGTGTTGACCACAATGGTGTCTGCATCCTCGGGATCCTCGACAATCGTCCAGCCGACCTTTTTGATGCGGCCCAACATGATTTCACTGTCCACTTGATTTCGAGCGCATCCGAGACTGAGAAGAAAAAGGTTCATTATATTCTTAACCCAGGAAATTTTTTTGTTAGAATTGTGTTAATCCACCGAAAAAGTAGGTACTTATCGGAGGTTGTCAATAATGCATATCAGGTGTTTTTTGATATGCAGATCAATTGATGGATGAAAAACTCAGACGGAAGAATTGAGGAAGGGTAACTTGAAAAATGACCGCTAGTTATCGGTCTTAAATCCTTTTGATTGCAAGTTTACTAAAGTACCTTTGGACTTTTCAACGACAATAAAGCATTCAACATTTTCCATGCGATTGACCAAATCAAGACCTTTTTTAGCTCCCATAACCATAATCGCGGTGGCCAGCCCATCGGCCAGTGTGCAGTTGTCTGCAATGATTGAAACTGAGACAACACCATTGGAAACCGGATATCCAGTGCGTGGGTCAATCACATGCGAGTAGCGCACACCGTCGATTTCAAAAAAATTACGGTAATCACCGCTAGTGGCAAAGGCCTGATGGGTAATTGACACGACCTTGTAAACTTCATTAAAAGCTGCTTCTTTCTGCGGTCGATTGATACCCACCCGCCAGCGCTGACCGTCTGAACGCAGCCCTGCCGCGTAGATTTCGCCGCCGATCTCAACCAGATAGTTTTTAAACCCGCTGGCGGCCACCAGCTTGGAAATCTGATCCACACCAAAACCTTTGGCAATTGCATTTAAATCCAAGGTGACCGCGGCCACATTTTTCACAAGAAAATGCGGTTCTATTATTTGAATATGCTCAAATCCGATCTTGGGCAAAAGGGCCTCAATGGCATCTCCCGGTGGCATCAACGGTTTGCGTTGCGTAGGTCCGAAACTCCACAGATCAACCAGAGGACTTACGGTCCCATCCCAGGCACCTTCCGAAAGCCGGTAAATGTCACGAGCAACGCGCATGACCTTCATAAAATCGTCAGACACTTGAAATTTTTGGCCGGTCCGATTCAGGGCATTAAAGCGGCTGATTTCACTGTCCTTGATATAAGTTGAAAATACCTGGTTGATCTCCAACAGGCGTTGATCAATTTTTTTCTTGAGACCACTGACATCTTCAGAAGCTACGGCAACCACCTTGATGTGATAGGTCGTCCCCATGGTGCGACCTTGAATCAAATGCTCCGTCTGTGCCGCCGCGCCCTTCGTGATCAAAAGAATGATCAATGCTATGATGAGTTGCTGGTGAGTCTTCATTTGCAGTTCTCAAGTGGTTTTGGGGTTTATTGGATGGCGCCCGCCTCGAGGCGGTATTTCGCAATTTCTTATACGAAAACCAAGTTGTTCAACAAACCGCACAAGCTTAATCCCCAGGAAGTAACCTGTTATTGGTTAAACCGGGATTTAAAAACGGTACGGACACAAATTCAAACTTTCGAAAGTAGAAAAAAGATATTTATGTTGCCCCCATTTTTATGTAATAAAAGTACTTATTTCAGTTTGGTTTTATTTTTTATATTTTGATATTTTCCTATTAATAACTGAGGATTTTTTTTCGATGGGCAAGGCCGCACAAGGGTTTTCGCCAAGGCGTACTTGAAGTACGTTGCAGGCGCAAAACCCGCGGAGAACGCAGGCCATCGGAAAAAAGGCCAGTTATTAATGGAAAATCAGCAGATGCGAGGGAGCTGTTCTCCCGCCAACATATCCACAATGCGTTTGCCGCCGATGCGTGTATTCATAAACACTTTGCCAGGATAATCTGTGACGACCTCGCCGATTACGGCAGCATCTTGGCCGCGGGGATCGGAGTGGATGACGTTTAACACCGCATCGACATATTGAGGCGATACAAATGCCAGCAGTTTACCTTCGTTGGCCAGATACAGGGGATCAAACCCGAGCAATTCGCAGGCCCCGGCCACTTCTGTTTTCAGCGGTATTTTATCTTCGCTGATCTCAATTCCCAAATTCGACATTTCAGCGATCTCATTCAGCGCGGTACCAACACCGCCGCGGGTTGGATCCCGCAAGACATGGATAGCGGATATGTCAGCGGCCGAAAACATTTTTTTGATCATATGGTTTAAAGCGACCGAATCACTCTGCAACGTTGTCTGAAAGCTAAGACCTTCGCGCTGGGTTAACACCGTAATGCCATGGTCGGCAATGGTTCCGCTTAAAATAATTTTATCGCCGGCTTTGGCATTGTTACTGGCGACTTGGATGCCTTGCGGGATTACGCCGATACCGGACGTATTGATAAAAATGCGGTCGGCCGTTCCCTTGGGAACAACTTTGGTGTCCCCGGTGATGACTGTAACGCCGGCTATTTTGGCTGCTGCGCCCATGGAGTTGATGATGGTATCTAAGTCGGCCATAGACAAACCCTCTTCAATAATCAAACCGACACTCAGATAAAGCGGTGTGGCACCACACATGGCAAGATCATTAACCGTTCCATTGATAGCTAGATCACCGATATTACCGCCTGGGAAAAAAATGGGATCCACGGTGTAGGAATCAGTGGAGAACGCAAAACGTCTGCCTTCTAAATCAAAAATCGCCCCATCATTAAGCGCCGCCAAAATGTCATTATCAAAAACCGGCAGCATCAGGTCCTTAGTAAGGCTGTGGGAGATCTTGCCGCCGCTACCATGATCCAGTAAAATTTTATCTGTTGTCATAATCGTTGTCCGTCGTTAGTAGTCCGTTTTCCGCGGTAAGGATACAAAGGTAACAACCGAGGACGAGGACGATGAAGCGCATGGGGTATCGTCCTCGTCGTCGTCCTCGTTCTCGTCCTCGAAAACTCAAAGCATCATAGACTCGAAACGCACAAATTTGCACCCACCCCATGCACTTTTTCTTCTATCCTCTGTCCTCTGGCCTCTGACTTCTTCCTGCCGCGGCGTAGCTCGGCAGAGCGAAGACGGGTCTTCTATCAGTCACTGTGATACTTATAATAAGCGGCACAGGTTCCTTCGGTGGAAACCATACAGGGCCCGACCGGGTCCATAGGTGTACAAGCTTTTTTATAGAGCGAACATTCTGGGGGTGTCTTGGTGCCGATCAAAATTTCACCGCAGGCACACCCATGCGGAGTCTTGGCATTCGGAACCTGAATGTCAAACAATTTGAGCGCGTCATGGGCGGCATATTTTTCACGGATGCTTAGACCGCTTTGCGGAATTACACCAATCCCGCGCCAGCAAGCATCGGCTGGTTCAAATATTTCAGCCAGAATTTGTTGCGCCTTGGGATTGCCTTCTGCCGTCACTGCCCGTTGGTAGGCATTGTCCAGCGCTGGTCTTTTGGATTCCAGCATTTCAACCAGCATGGATATAGCCTGCAAAATATCGGTGGGTTCAAATCCTGCCACCACACAGGGAATTTGATAACGATCAAAAAAAGGCCGGTAGGCGTTTAAGCCGATGATGACCGACACATGGCCGGGTAGGATAAACCCGTCAATTTTGACATCCGCAGCAGCCATCAACGCCTCCAAAGCCGGTGGAACCAATTTATGCGCAGATATCACTGAAAAATTTGCGATGTTCGCCTGGGCCGCAGATAAGATAGCAGCAGCGATAGTCGGTGCAGTGGTTTCAAACCCAACACCCAGAAAAACGACCTTTTTGGCTGGATTTTTCTTAGCGATTTCAAGCGCATCAAACGTCGAATACACCACTCGAATGTCCCGGCCGGCGGCGCTTTCTTTTTGCAGAGACGAGCGTGTACCGGGAACCCGCATCAGGTCGCCGAAGGTGGCTACAATGACATCATCAATCCGGGCCAACTCAATAAAGGCGTCGATTTCGGCCTGGTCGGTCACACACACCGGACAGCCCGGTCCGGAAAGCAGAGAAATGGTCGCTGGCAGCACCGAACGGATCCCACTTCTGAAGATGGAAACCGTATGGGTGCCGCAAACTTCCATCAGGCGCACCTCTTTTTGGCTAAGAGATTTAATTTGTTGGATCAGGCTTTGGGATATTTCCGCATCCCGATATTCATCTATGTGTTTTAATGTCATTTCTATTTTCCTTATTTGAATTGCATTTCACCGCCCACTCACTTCGTTCGTTCAAGACGCAAAGTTCGCAAAGTTTTTTCTTTTCTTTTTCCTTTCTACTGAGAGGGCAGAAAGGAAAAAACCAACATCCCTTCGGGAAAAGTGCAAGTTTACTTCCTATAATAAATTAATCCTATACATTAATCTAAAAGCATATATGAAAGAGCTTAAGAATTTTCATTTGCCGTCCTCTCAACGGCAAATGAAAAAAATAAACTCTCAGCGATCTCTGCGCCTCGAGCGTAGCGGGCGGTGAATAAAAAGATCATTCCATTTGAGCAGCCGCCACGATGGCCTGCCCCAGCGCGATGCCGCCATCATTGGCGGGCACCTGCTGGTGAGCATAGACTTCAAATCGGTGCGCTTTAAGCTGCGCTAGCAAACCGCTCAGCAGCAAAGTATTCTGAAAACAACCGCCGCTTAAGACCACCCGGTTCAAATCATGCTGGCGACGAATCGTCGCACAAATCTCAGTAAACAGGACAATTAAGGTCTGGTGAAATTTGCCGCTGATTTCAGCAGGCGACATTCCGTTTTGAATATCCGTCACAATACCGCGAATGATGGGTTGCGGTACAATTTTAATGGGTTGTTGCGAGGTCCACTGGATGTCATAGATGGCATCGCTGCTGTCGTCAGCCAACATCTCCAACTCCATGGCCGCCTGTCCCTCGAAATTGACCTGTTGGCGAAGGCCGGCAATGGCCCCTACCGCATCAAACAGACGACCCAGACTGGATGTTTGCGGACAGTTGACGTCTTTTAGGATCATTTCGACCAGTATTTTTATGTTGCGCTGATCGATTTGTTTGACCAGAGGAAGGTCCAAATCCAATACATTTGACCCAAAGGCTGTATGCAGGTAACTGATGGCCATGCGCCAGGGCTCCTTTATAGCGGCAGTGCTGCCCGGCATGGGCACCGCTGTCAGGTGCGCGACCCTTTCAAATTTTCCGGCCTCGGCCACCAGCACTTCGCCGCCCCAGATGGTACCGTCAGTGCCGTACCCGGTACCGTCAAAAGCCAAACCAATGACAGCACCTTCCAGCTTGTGTTCGGCCATGCAGCTGACAATATGCGCATGATGATGCTGAACTTCAATCATGCGGATGTCGGTCTGTTCCTTGGCAAACTGAGTGCTCAGGTAATCCGGATGCATATCATAGGCGATAATTTCGGGCTGGATTTCGAGAATGCGCTGTAAATGGGACACTGTCAGTTTAAAAAAATCCAGGGTCATCATGTTTTCAAGGTCACCAATATGCTGGCTTAAAAAGGCTTTATCCCCTTTGGTCAGGCAAATGGTATTTTTCAGCTCGGCACCGCAGGCCAGAATCGCAGGGACGGGGTGCCTTAAAAAAACCGGAATAGGCACAAATCCGCGTGACCGCCGAATATAGCGCCGATGACCAGCGGTGTGTTTGAGGATGGAATCATCGCTGCGTAAATAGATCTCGCGGTCATGAACTAAAAAATAATCGGCAATATCGGCCAAACGCTTAAAGGCGTCGCTATTATCAATGGCGATGGGCTCTTCACTAAGATTGGCACTGGTCATCACTAGGGCGATAAAACCCTGTTTTAAAATTAAATAATGTAACGGCGTATAGGGTAACATGACGCCCCAGTATTTATTGCCGGGCGCCACCGCATCTGAAATGGGACTGGAATCCTTCTTTTGCAACAATACGATCGGGCGCTGGATGGAGGTCAATAAGGCGGCTTCTTCGGCGCGCACTTGGGCATACTCGCGAACATGCGCCAAGTCGGCGGACATGATGGCAAACGGTTTTTCCTCCCGCAGCTTACGCCTGCGGAGCCGCATGACGGCTTCACCATTGACCGCATCGACCACCAGATGATAACCGCCAAGTCCCTTGACGGCCACAATCCGGCCTTGGCGGAGATGATCAGCTGCCATTTTTATTGGATCATCTGTGGTTATCGATTGGCAGCCGTTGTTATAGAGGCTGACATGCGGACCGCATTTCTCACAGGCATTGGGCTGGGCGTGAAAGCGCCGGTTGGTCGGATCGTCGTATTCGGCCTGACATTCGGCGCACATTTTAAAATGCCGCATGGAGGTCTTGGGACGGTCATAGGGGATATCATCGATAATGGTGTAACGCGGTCCACAGTTGGTGCAATTAATAAACGGATACAAATAGCGGCGATCGTTGGGATCAAAAAGCTCATGCAAGCAATCATCACAAATCGACACATCCGGTGAGATAAGGGTGGACATGCGTGCCTGACCCCTGCTTTTGACAATCTGGAATTCTGCAAACGGCTTTACGGATTCGGAGCGCCCAGATATATCGACCACATGGGCAAGGGGCGGGCATTTGGCAATCAGATCCTTTTCAAATGCTCGGATGGCGTTCGGCGATCCTTCAATAAGAATCGACACACCGGCGGCGGTATTGGCCACCTCGCCTTTCAGATCATAATGAAGGGCAAGGTTGTAGATAAAGGGCCGAAAACCAACTCCCTGAACTATGCCGTTGACGTCAATTCTTTTGGCTGCAGTTTTATTGGGCATAACGGCATCAGTGGCGTGTGGTCTGGGCGGGGTGGCTCGAAAATGTGGGGTCTAAAGGGACAATTATGCGCCTATGGCTACATTCGTATCTTAATTTTGCTTGGATTCGCTTTTCTCTACCGCGGCGATCGCCTCGCGCAAAAGGTCCAATGTCTCCTGAGCCGCTGCTTGATCGAGTTTTGAGATGGCAAAGCCGGCGTGCACGATAACGTAATCACCGACCCGGGCATCTTCGAGAAGCAACAAACTGGCTTCTCTTTGAACGCCTTCCACATCAATGGTTGCCATATTATTTTCAATCTTTGTAATCCTAGACGGGATTGCCAGACACATTATCTGCTGTTCCTTTCATTGTATATTTAACACCTAAACGGTCGAGTTCCGCCAGCACCATGGCGATGACATCATCAACTTTGCTCTGGATCACCGGCGTTAGATCAACGCACATGGTGTCGATATCTTCAGGCTCGACACCGACAATGACCGTCTCCGGCACGTGATCGAGCGCCTGACAAAGGGTTAAGGCTTCCAGAAAATCAACCTGATGTAATGAATTTTTGGCCCGAATGCGTTCCGGGATGGCCTCTTCTGCCAGACGATACAAATCGCCGGGTTTGCCTTTGTTGCGGATGGCATCCACCACGATCAGATGATTCGGTTTTGAAATCACGCCCAGCAGATTGATCCCCAGCACGCCGCCGTCCACCAACAGGACCTTCTCCGGAAATTCATATTCTCTCTGCATTTTTTCGACCACCCGTACGCCAAATCCTTCATCGGAATACAGGGTGCAGCCGACGCCCAGAACCATCACATCGACGGCATAAATTTCATCAAAGGGGTTTTGCTCAGACACGTTTAACCTTTTAGAATTTGAAACGCTCAAGTTAGGTCAGAGTTAACAATGTCCATCAATGGGCGGGCGAAAAGTCCGCCCCTACATTTGCCGATTGAAATATTGTTTACCCAAAAAATATTTATTACACCAAAACAGGACTGACCGTCAACAGCAATAAAAACGGCCTCCCGCGAATTCGGAAGGCCGTTTCCATCAACAGGTGCGCATTAGAGCGCTTTGACCTTGTAAACCTCGTTGGAGTCCGGGTCAATCACGTGGACACCGCAGGCAATACAGGGATCAAAGGAATGAACCGTCCGCAGGACCTCCAGCGGTTTCTTGGGATCCGCGACCGGTGTGCCGATCAGGGATTCTTCCACCGGACCCAGTTTGCCGTTGGCATCCCGCGGGCCAAGGTTCCAGGTGGAGGGCACAACATACTGGTAGTTTTTGATCTTCTTATCTTCAATCTGGACCCAGTGCCCCAGAGAGCCCCTGGGAACATCATTTAAGCCGACCCCCATACCGCTATCCGGCATCTCATAGGGCTCATAGGTCTGGGTATCGCCTTTTTTAACATTTTCGACCAGCTCCATAACCCAGGCCTGATTGCGCTCACCGATCGCCAGGGCTTCAATCCCTCTGGCGGCTGTGCGGCCCAGGGTTGAGAACAGGGCATTGGCATCCACCCCCAGCGTCTTGAGCACATTGTCCACGATGGGTTTAATGTCCTTGTGACCCTTGGCATAGGCCACCAGAACACGGGTCAGCGGGCCCACCTCGCAGGGTTCGCCGTCGTAACGCGGGGCTTTGAACCAGGTATATTGGCCGTCACCCGGTCGATATTTCGGATTTTCCTGTAAGGGCTTGGTTTCACCCTCGTATGGATGTTTGGCCGGGCCTTTCTCGTACCAGCCCCGGGTCACATCCTCTGAAACCCGCTCCTGGCTGGCCATTTTTACACCGCCAAGATTGCGGTTCATGATGACGCCTCTGGGCATATATAGGCTATCGGGTTCCTTATCGCTTTCAGGAAATTCGCCCCAGGCCAAAAAGTTGGTGGTTCCGCCGATGGCGCCCCACTCCTTGTAAAAGGAAGCGACCGCCAGAAGGTCGGGAATATAAACATTTTTAATAAAATCCTGGGTTTCTTTAGTGATGTATAAAAATTCGGCTATGCGATCCGGCGTAAGGTCTCTCACACAGGTCACGCCACCGACCACCAGTGACTGTGGATGCGGATTTTTGCCGCCGAAAATGGCGTGCATCCTGGCAGCCTTAGCTTGCAGACGCAAGGCCTCGATATAATGGGCCGCTGCCATCAGGTTGGCTTCGGGCGGCAGTTTATAGGCCGAATGACCCCAGTAGGCGTTGGAGAAGGGGCCTAGCTGGCCGCTGTCCACAAAGGTCTTGAGCCGTTGCTGGACGTTTTTAAAATAAACCGTCCCGCCCCAGGGGGCGTTGCTGACATTGTCAGCCAGGGCGGCGGTTTTCTTGGGATCGGCCGATAGGGCGCTGACAATATCGACCCAGTCCAAAGCATGCAGATGGTAAAAATGAACAATATGATCATGTTGAAACTGAGCACCCATCAGCAGGTTGCGAATGATGCGTGCATTTTGGGGTATTTTGACTCCGACGGCATTGTCGACTGCCCTCACCGAGGACAGAGCATGGGTGTACGTTCAGACCCCGCAAGAGCGTTGCACAAAATGGTGGGCATCCCGGGGATCTCTGCCTTGCAGGATGATCTCAATGCCCCGGAACATCTGGCCTGAGCTCCAGGCATTGACCACCTTGCCTCCGGCCACCTCGACTTCGATCCGAAGGTGTCCCTCGATACGGGTGATTGGATCTATTACGATTCGCTGTGCCATATGGTTCCTCCCTTTTTTTCTTGGATAGCGATGCTAAAGTCTACAGTTCTTCATAAAACGGCGTGAATTTATCCCAGAATTTGGGCTCACTGCAGCCGATGCAAGGTGCACCCGCTTCAACCGGCCAGCTGGTGCCGTCGTTGAATTTCGCCACCGGGCAGTTGTTGTAGGTTTCCGGACCCCGGCAGCCGACCTTGTAAAGGCAATAGCCCATCGCAGCTTCCGCGGAACCGAATTCTTCCACAAACTCCTCGTTTTCAAAATGCGACCGTCGCGGGCACTGATCGTGGATGGTTTTACCATAGGCCCACACCGGACGACCCAAATCATCCAGGGCCGGAAGTTTGCCCAGCAACAGGTAATTGACCACCGTGCCGACAAAATTGATCCCATTCGGTGGACACCCGGCAATGTTCACGGTCTTGATACCCATCACTTCACCAACCCCCTTATATCCGCCGGGGTTGGGTTTGGCCGCCGGGATATTGCCGTAGCTGGAACATGCGCCGATACAGATGACACCGGCAGCTTTGGGAATGATGTCTTTGGCGATTTCTAGAAATGTGCGGCCGCCGATTTTGCCGTATGCACCGTCAAACTTGACGGGAATGCCGCCCTCGACCACGCAGATGAATTTGCCCTTGTATTTGTTTGCTGCGTGTTGCAGCTGCTCTTCGGCTTGGTGGCCGGCAGCTGCCATGATGGTTTCATGATATTCGATCGAAAGAATCTCAAGAACCAGCTCATCGATCCAGGGATACATGGATCTGAGCAGAGCTTCCGTGCACCCGGTACATTCACCAAAATGCAGGTAAATGACCGGCGGGCGCTGCGCCGGTGCCGCGAAAACTTCCGCCACTTTTGGCACAAACGATGACGAGAGCCCCATGGTGGCCGTCAGGAAGGTACAGAACTTCATAAAGTCCCTTCGGGAGACGCCTTTGCCCTCCAACCTCTCATAAAATGCCTTTTCCTTTTCCATTTGCACCTCCTTGATGCGATTAAAGATCATCCGGTTAACATCTACATTAAACCCCGAGGGTTTTGCGCAGAGGTCCAACAAACCGATTTAGCTAACTATTTCCATCGTTGGCAAGACTAAACAGGCAGGATGCGGTTTCAAAAACCGCAAATTTAATTTTAAATGGCCTTTTAAGGATATCGAAAAGTCACTAAAAATTTGTCATCACTTAAAAAACTGAATAAGGATTTTACATAATGGATGAACGCCATTAAGTCAACGAAAAAAATGCGGTTTTAGGGACCCATTTTGGGGATTTAAGCCCGGAAAGCAATCCCGCAATCTAGGCCTCAAGGGCGATGGGGTGCCGTCCAACGGATTTGGCATTTGCGCTGGACACTTCTTAGGCGCTATTTACAATGCAACTCAAACCAGACGGCTGCCGGCAGACCCGACATACATAAAAATTAAATAAATATCAGGTATTTATTTATAAGTCCGGCGCATTCCGGATGATGATCTCAACTGTCATTTGGGCCATCGCTGTAATCGTCACTGGCAATTTTTAGCGATGAATCCAGTTTGCTGATCTTATCTTTCTCCTCGTATTCGGATTCAAAATCATCCTCGAGCAGCTCATCCATGTCTTCGCCCTGCTCCTCAGCCGCTTCTTTTTTATCATCCGCACTGGATTCAGGTTCAGAATCTGCGGCAAGCAATTCCAGATCATCGAAAAACAGATCCATTGATTCCGAGCCTTTGGCGGCATACAACTCTTTGACGCTATCTGCTATTTTTTTTGCATAAATCCCGGGCGGATACAGATTGTTGGTTCGCAATGTGGAAATCAATTTATCACGTCCCCTGTTAATCGCAGTCCGGATAAGCTTTGAATCGTAGGTTTCCTCGCACAGCAAGGATAAAATTTGCTTATCGAGTTCGGCAAACTCACGGATAATCAATTGATTGTTTTTATCGTCTTTGACAATCGTGTATTTTTGCTTCATTTTAATTTCCTTTCCAATGGAAATAAAATTAATTTACAAACGTATTCACCGCCTTCGAAACCATAAAAAATAGAACCTGTCAACACATAATGCAGAGACAAAAATATTGACCCTATTTGCGGGGAATGGTAGTAATATAAGTTTAATGGAGGGATGGCTGAGTGGTCGAAAGCGGCGGTCTTGAAAACCGTTGAGGGTAACACCTCCGTGGGTTCGAATCCTACTCCCTCCGCCATAAAATTACTGCGTAATTTTATATAAAAATTTTGCAAAAATTTTTTTGGAGAGATGGCCGAGCTGGCTGAAGGCGCTCGCCTGCTAAGCGAGTATGGGGTGAAAGCTCCATCGAGGGTTCGAATCCCTCTCTCTCCGCCACTTGATATGATTGAGCCGGTTTTCTATTCTGAAAGCCGGCTCTCTAATTTGAAGATTATCAATTTTAAAGAATTAAGTATTGCGCGCTGCATTTAATTAGCGGGACTTCAGGTGCCTTCATTTTCAGTCGTTGAAAAAACTTCGTAAAGGTAAAGCCCCCAAATG
>JAAUXY010009770.1_pt1 | contig 16101 bp, 13 predicted proteins | sample 7278121 | NCBI WGS metagenome assembly JAAUXY01 (sample SAMN14350117, study PRJNA611818) | marine sediment metagenome | isolation source: surface marine sediment (1.8m) | place: French Polynesia: Moorea | collected 2018-08 | reverse complement strand
GATCGCCGCCGTCAGGGTCGTCTTACCATGATCTATGTGCCCGATGGTGCCCACATTTACATGCGGCTTGGTTCGCTCAAACTTCTCCTTCGACATCTTCTCATCCTCCCATGGTGTTTAGAATAGTTAAGTTATAAGACTTTAAAGTATATTCGAACCCATTCAAGGCCGCCCCAAGCAAACACGCCCCAAAATGGCATATGCATCGGTGGAGCCCACGACCGGAATCGAACCGGTGAACCTCTTCCTTACCAAGGAAGCGCTCTACCGACTGAGCTACGTGGGCAACAACTTGACGCCAGGTGCTTAGAAACAACCGGACCTTCGTCTGGAGCGGGAGACGAGATTCGAACTCGCGACATCCAGCTTGGAAGGCTGAAGCTCTACCAACTGAGCTACTCCCGCTTAAGCATAATAACCGGATTACAAATAGGGAGACTAAACCTATTCCCACAAAAACTGAGAAATCAAATTCATGCAGGAAGTCATGTAGTTCGAATCGATCCCTTGTTTTAACCGAAATCTCCTACAAACGACTTAGCTATGGTTGGTGGTGGGGGGAGGATTCGAACCTCCGAAGGCTTCGCCGACAGATTTACAGTCTGTTCCCTTTGACCACTCGGGAACCCCACCTCAAATTTAAAACAGACCTCAAACGGTCATGGCTTTACGGTTGCACCATAAACTCCATGTCCGCTATCTTGCATGGAGCCAGCGAAGGGATTCGAACCCCCGGCCTACTGATTACAAATCAGTTGCTCTACCAGCTGAGCTACGCTGGCCTAACAACTTAACCTTTTAATATTATATTATAATGATTTAAATTTGATGAGACGATTACATGCACCTAAAACCGCTATTTTTAGTTGGATAAAAAGAAAATAGCAAGTTCTTTTTAAGCTTGTTATTCATAAATATTGTTAATTAAATGATAATAAAAGGGTATTTAATCCTATTTTCTTTTAATTTATCTTTTTTTTATGATATTTTAGCTTTTTTTGTCAGGCGGATTTTGGATCAGAAACCTTAAGCCATGGCACTTGCATTAAACATAGAATCCTTTATCGTCCCCCAATGGCTTAAGTTAAAGGTGAGGGTGTCCGTCCGAGAACATTATTTTTGGGTGTCCATTGAGATCAATTTTTGATAACATATCAATATATATAGATAACAATTAAACAGCCCACATATTCGCCATCGTAAGCTAACATTCTACGATTAATTCCAAGGACTTTCAAGCTTTTTCCGACTGTCTTAGAAAAATGTTATATCCAGTGTGTGTTGCTTGTCGGTTCATAAACATTGACAATTTTGGTCACCACCCCACCGACAAGAGTTAAGTTTTTATAAAAATTGACGATATTGAATATAATCAAAATAAAAAGAATTCTGTATTTCATTTTACTAACCTAAGAAATGGTGGTATAACAAAAAAAATTACAAAAATAGGATTGGAACTGATGAAGAAGGGCTTTTTCTTTCTTGTATGTTGTTTGTGGATTTTCTTTTCGGGTTGCGGACATTTAAATCAAAACCCATCTTTGTCTCCGGATCGCCAAGATCTTGGAGCCAACCCGCCTAATAAGGGCGCCCAATTTAATCAAGCCGCCGGCATTTTCAAGACAAACGGTTCTGCTCTGGACGAACAAGAGTTGGGATCTTATGAAGATGAAAAGTCCGGAACGCTCACTAAAAAGAGTGAAACCGTGCTGGACGAAGCGCTTGATCTATGTCAGGTTTCCCAAGAGCTATGGCAAAACGGCGAACTCGAAAATGCATTGGATACGCTGGACCAGGCATATGCTTTAATTCTGTCAGCTGATCCATCCGATCAGACCAAGCTGATCCAGCAAAAAGAAGACCTGCGTTTCATGATATCCAAACGTATTCTGGAAATATACGCTTCGCGCAATATTGTTGTAAACGGCAGTTACAATGCCATTCCCAGAATCATGAACAAATATGTGCAGGCCGAAATCGATCGCTTTACCGGACATGAAAAACAATTTTTTATCCAATCCTATCAGCGCTCCGGTCGCTACCGACAGTACATCGTAGCGGCCCTTAAAGAAGCCGGTTTGCCCGAAGAGCTGTCTTGGTTGCCGCTCATTGAGAGCGGTTTTAAGGTCAAGGCGCTATCGCGCTCCCGTGCATTAGGCTTGTGGCAATTTATTCCATCCACCGGCTATAAATTCGGGCTCAAAAGGGACAAACTTATAGATGAGCGCATGGATCCTGAAAAATCAACCCGTGCTGCCATTGATTATCTGAAAGAGCTACACGCCATTTTTGGTGATTGGACGACTGTTTTGGCTGCTTACAACTGCGGTGAAGGTAGGGTCTTAAATGTCATCCGTCGCCAAAACGTAAACTACTTAGACAATTTCTGGGACCTTTACGAGCGCTTGCCGCGCGAAACCGCGCGCTATGTGCCCCGCTTTTTGGCGACCATTCACATTCTCGATCAACCGGAGAAATATGGGCTGGACCTAACGGCCTTGGATATGCCCCAGCAATATGAAACGGTTACGATTTCAAAACAAGTGCATCTTAAGGACGTCGCCCACTCGATTGGCATTGCTGAAAATATACTCTACGAATTGAATCCTGAATTGCGCTATAAAATCTGCCCCGAAGATTCGTACCCGCTCAAAGTGCCCCCGTATAAAGGTGAATTTCTTTTAGCGCAATTGGATCAAATACCGGTATCTCGGCCCCCGCAGCGCGCTTACGTCTATCATCGCGTCCGTCCGGGTCAAACCCTCTCGCTGATAGCCAAGCGCTATCGTACCAGCGTTGGCAGAATTATGCGGGCCAACAATTTAAGGAAATCCAACTATATCGTTGCCGGTCGCTTACTTAAAATACCGCGTAGTGGCTATCGTTATCATCCGCCCCAAAAATTGAGGCCCCACAACGGCCAGCGTGTTACGCACGTCGTCAGAAAAGGCGATTCGCTGTGGATCATCGCCAAACAATATGGAACGACCACCAAAAAAATTCAACAGCTCAATCAGCTGACCTCAACCAGCCTGCACAAAGGTCAAAAATTGTTGATTTTTGACGGTAAGCAAACGGTTTTGAAAGTTGAGGGTTTGGAAACCTATCAAGTCAAATCGGGGGACAGCCCATTTTTGATTGCCAAGCGCCATAATATGGCCTTGAACCGATTTCTGTCTTTAAATCAGTTGTGGCCAAACTCAACGATCTATCCCGGACAAACCGTTTACGTGGAATAGCCAAATCCCCGACAGATTATTGCGCAAAGCAAATCCTAAGCACAGGATTGAGTAGCGTGTCCGCTGCTACAGTTCCCCTCTCTAATGACTGTCAGCCCATCTGTGCGCCTTTATATTCGGTAACCAGAGCTGTTTTGGCTTGCATCCCACTTAATTCCCCCATAATATGATCGCACAAACAGCAATCGCATATGTTCAGGATAAATTGCAGAGTGCGCAGGCGCGTTAGGAGCCAGGCATGCTCCCCATCAACTATGGACTCGCGGATAAGGTTTTTGTCGTTACCGGTGGTAGCCGCGGCATTGGATTGGAAATTACCCGATCGAATTTTATGAGCGGTCAAACCCTGCGGGGCGATGGTGGTGCAAGTGTGAAATGATGACAGCGACCGTATACACGACCAACTGGTATGTCATCACTGGAGCGCCCTGTTCGGGTAAAACAGCGGTTATCAGTCAACTGGAGCGACAGGGCTACGCTGTCGTGCACGAAATGGCAAGGGCCTATATCGATACTGAATTGGCCAAAGGCAGAACTTTGGCAGACATCAAAGCCGACGAATGGGCTTTTGAGCGCCACATTCTGATATCAAAAGTCAAACTTGAAGCCCAGCTAAATCGCAAAGACATTATTTTTTTAGATCGTGCAGTACCCGATAGCATTGCCTACTATAAATTATGTGGATTAGATCCCACCGAACCCCGGCAGATGAGCCAAGCAATTCGCTATCAAAAGATTTTTCTTTTTGAAAGACTCGAATTTTTGGCCGATCCGGTGCGTTCCGAGGATGATACGACTGCCGACCGCTTGGGTAAACTTATCGAAGAAAGTTATCAATCGCTGGGCTATGACCCTATTTATGTGCCAGTGGGCAGTGTTGAGGACCGTACTGAATTTATTCTAGCCCGCCTTTAGCAATTTTTCACATTCCTTTTGAGTCAGGTACCGCCAGCTGCCGGATGGCAGCTGACCTAGTTTGATATGGGCGATTCGAATCCGTTTAAGGCCAACAACCTGATGGCCGACCTTACGTACCATACGCCTGATTTGTCGGTTTTTTCCTTCCTGTAAAACAATATGAAAGCGTCTGGCAGAAATTCGCTTAACGCGTGCTGGGCGCGTCCGGGTGCCCATCATCGGTACTCCGTTTGCCAATTTGCGCAAGGCGCCTTCAGGTATCGGCTTGGCCACGCTAACAATATATTCCTTTTCATGTTGAAAAGATGGATGCGAAATACGGTGATGCATCTGGCCAACATTGGTCAGAAACAAAATACCGGTTGAATACTTTACCAAACGTCCAATGGGATAGACCCTTTCTGAAATGTCTAAAAGATCCAGCACAATCTTTTCACCGGGCTGATCGCAGCTGGAGACATAGCCTTTGGGTTTGTTCAATGCGATATAAATTGAAGCGGTATCAGAGCGTATGGCCTCGCTGTCAACCTCAACCCGATCACGATCCGGATCAACTTTGACCCCCAGTTCGGTAACGATTTCACCATTGACCTTTACCCAGCCCGCCTTAATGTAAGCTTCTCCCTTGCGCCGGGAACAAATGCCCGCTTTGGAAAGAAATTTCTGCAACCGCATCTCAGCCATAAACAGTTAATTATGCTCCTTTACGCTTAATTCACATACCACGTGGTTGAACGCAACCGGCCTTACAAAAAACAAAGGGCTAAGAGCATAGCGCATAGCGTTGGAAAACCGATGGTATTAGCCTCTAATCAAACCGCTCGACCCTTTGCGCTATGCGCCATGCGCTATGCCTTATGTTTAATTGGAACACCGCCCTCGGGCACCGCCATTTAGTAAAATGTCAAACTTAATCTCATAACTTAACATATCAAAAATATTGCAATCAGACGAAAACTTATGGTTTCCATTTAGAAATGAGATAGTTTCTTGCTGAGCAAGGCCGCACAAGGGTTTATGATCGAGGCGTACTTGTAGTACGTTGAGGTCATAAACCCGCGGAGAACACAGCTCAGCGGGAAAATAGCCATTTATAAAGGGAAACCATTATTAACTGCGGTAGTCGGCATTGATCTTAACATAGTCAATGGAAAAATCGCAGGTAAATACCGACGCCTTACCGCTGCCGCCCTTTAGGTCAATGGTAATGGCAAACTCCTGTCTTTTGAGGACGCGGGTTGCTTCGGCCTCTACTTTTTGTCCGCACCCCATACCGTTTTGCACCATGCGCACATCTGCAAAAAAAATATCGATATCTTCTGTTTGAACCGGCACCCCTGCCCGGCCGACAGCGCCAAGTACTCGGCCCCAGTTGGCATCTTCGCCAAACAATGCTGTTTTGACCAGATTCGAATGTGCAACAGTATCGGCAATTTGCCGGGCTGCGGAGTCGGACTTGGCCCCTTGGACGATAATTTCGACCAGCTTGGTGGCACCTTCGCCATCTTTGACCAACTGTTTGCCCAGTGACAGTAAAACAGCCTCCAACGTATCTTGAAAGACTTTTTGGGTAGCATCCCCTTTGACTGCAGCGCCACATAAACCGTTGGCCAACAACAGGGCGGTATCATTTGTACTGGTATCACCGTCAATAGTAATGCGATTTAAGGTGCGATTCGTTGTGGTCATGAGCATCTCTTTGAGCAGCGCCGGCTCAGCGGCGACATCGGTCATGACAAAACACAGCAAAGTGGCCATGTCCGGGCGGATCATGCCTGCCCCTTTGGCAACCCCGGTCACAGTGAACTGCTTGCCATCCATCTCTCCCTTCTGACTGACCATTTTGGGTACGGTATCGGTGGTCATAATGGCCTCCGCAAAATCGGATATGCCGGCCGGATCAAGGGCCTTAACCAGATCGGGAACTGCCTGTTGGATCCGGTCAATGGCCAGCGGCTCTCCGATAACGCCCGTGGATGCCACCAGCACTAGCTCATCTTCGATATTGAGCCTGTTAGCTGTCCAGTTCCCCATAGCAACGGCATCACGCATCCCATTTTCCCCCGTACAGCAATTGGCATTGCCACTGTTAACAATGACCGCCTGACAGATGCCGGATGTGATGCGTTCCATATCCAGGAGGACGGGGGCGGCCTTAACTTGATTGCGGGTAAACACACCGGCAACAGTGGCCGGTCTTTCGCTAACAATCAGCCCAAGATCCTTGCGACCGTCTTTTTTCAATCCTGAAGCAATCCCTGCAAATTTAAAACCCTGGCACATACACTCCCCACTGATTGGCGATAAATGATGTGGATCGATGTGCTGCCCATATTATAAGAAAATAGAAAGGCTGTCTACAGGGATATCTAAACGCCACGGCCGGCCGATATTTTGGAGCGGTATTTGACAGCCGGATCTCTTTTCGCTACCTTGCAAACATAACAACTCATGACTGTAAACAAACGCACAGCGCATCCCGCACGTCACGCTGCGGATGATAGGATGCATAACAGATGACCGAAAAACACCTGGCTGATTGCCCACATTGCGGAAATGAGCTCATTATTGAAAGGGCTTGACCGTATGTTTATCTGCGCTGCAGGGCCTGCAGTCGGCGCTTTACGGTAAAATTTTTCTCAGACGCTCTGGATGAAGAACTTGAATCGGCGCTCGGCAATCTGCCCTGTGACAGGCTATAAAACAGATGGTTGTCAATAATCTCTTTCCGGTATTTGCACTGCTACTTTTCGGCCATTTGCTCAAACGCACCGGATTGACCCATGATGCGTTTTTAAAGACAGCCGACAAGCTTATCTACTTCATTTTCTTCCCGGCACTGCTTTTTTGGAAGATTGGTGCCGCATCAGACCGTATCGGTGATCCTGGACTTTATAAAGCCGCCATTTGTGCGGTGGTGAGTGTATATGTCCTCAGCAGTTTGTATATTAAAATCTTCCGAGTTGGTGCCTTTCAAGCCGGCTCGTTTTCCCAGAGCTGCTATCGCTTCAACACCTATATCGGCATGGCGGTGGTCATCAGTGCACTGGGCGAAGATGGCGCCCGACAATTTAGCATCTTAATCGGTTTGATCATCCCGCTGATTAATATTCTGGCCGTCAGCACCCTCACCTGGTTTGCCAAAGATAAACTATCGCTGCAAAAAAGAGTGGCGCTAACCGCAAAAGCGCTAGTTACCAACCCGCTCATAATCGCCTGCCTTGCGGGCATCGCATATTGGAAATTGATCGGCGGCTTTCCAGTCTTTATCGATAATACCTTTCGGCTGGCGTCTTTTGTGACTTTGCCCCTGGCGCTGCTTTCCATTGGTGGTGCATTGACGCTCAGCGGCATTAAAATTCATTTCAAATTATCTCTAGTTGCCTGTGTGTTCAAATTGATCATTTTGCCGCTGACAGGATATCTATTTCTAAATACGTTTGACACAGGTGGTATCTCCTTTAAAGTCGGCATGATCTATTTTACATTACCGACGTTAACAGCACTTTATATTTTATCTGCGCAACTCAGCAGTGATACCCAGCTGGCATCAGCGTCAATCGCACTTTCTACGATATTATCGTTTTTCTCGTTATCGCTGGCGTTGCTTATTTAAAAAAGGCAAACCCGCACCCACATGAACGATCATGACCAAAAATTTTAAAATAACGATAGAATATGACGGCAGCCGCTATCATGGCTGGCAGCGTCAAAAAACAGATCGCAGTATACAGAACGAGATTGAAAAGGCCTTGGCGAAAATGACATCGTGCAAAGTGACGCTGATTGGTTCAGGGCGCACTGATGCCGGCGTGCATGCCTTAGGCCAGGTGGCCAATTTTGCATGCGATACCCGCCTAACGCCTGACGCATTCTTCAACGGACTGAACAGCTTACTTCCGGATGATATTATTATTAAAGATTGTGAAATGGTGGCCACTCAATTTCACGCGCGTTATGATGCCCGCAGTAAAATTTATCAATATAAAATCTTAAACCAATCCGTTCCGGCAGCCATCGGGCGCCAGTATGTGTGGTTCATCCGCAAGGCATTAGACTGCAAGGCAATGCAAACCGCAGCTGCCCACCTTATCGGACGCCATGATTTTAAGGCGTTCGAAGGAACCGGCAGCCCCAGGCAAAATTCCATCCGCGATGTCTTTTCAACCGAACTCATCGAGCATGCAGACAACCTATTGATCTTTGAGATCGAAGCCGACGGTTTTTTACGATATATGGTTCGCAACATTGTCGGAACACTGGTGGATGTGGGGCTGGAAAAAATTTCACCTACTGATTTTAAAAACATATTGGATTCAAAGGATCGCTCAAAGGCAAGTGCGACAGCGCCAGCACAGGGACTCACTCTAATCAGGGTGATCTATTAACGGCGATCTAAAAGTCACGGAACAGGGCCATTAATCAGCTGGTTGAGCCCGTTGAGCCGGTTAGCCAGTTGAGCCCGTTAAATAAAAAAGACCTATAGGTTTTCACCGGCAAACGGGCTAACGGGCTCAACCTGAATAATGAAATAATTTCGTTGACAACTCCATACGAGGGTTGATGCAGTCGATATACGATGCTATAGAGGCGGCTGATGGATTTTAGGCCGGTTTCAACATCATATAACATCGGGCAAAAGGATTTTGACAAATGACGGATTTTAGAAAGCTGGGCGAGCAGGAACGTCAAAACATTAGAGAAGAATTGCAGCAGCGCTATCAGACGATTAAGTCGCACCAAATGGCGCTGGACATGACCCGGGGAAAACCGTGCCCCGAACAGCTGGATCTGGCATTGGGAATGCTTGCGGGCGATATCGGCAAAGCCTACCGCACCGAAGATGGCCTTGATTGCCGCAACTATGGCGGACTAGATGGCATTCCGCCGGCCAAAGCGTTATTTTCAGACTATCTGGCGGTTGAACCGGACGAGTTGCTGATTGCCGGGAATTCAAGCCTTAATTTAATGCACGATACCATACTGCGCGCCTTGGTCAAAGGCGTGATGGATGGAGTGCCGCCCTGGGGAAAATTACCAAAGATCAAGTTTCTGTGTCCTAGCCCCGGATATGACCGCCATTTTTTTATCTGTGAATATCTGGGCATTGAAATGATTCCGATTGAGATGTCAGACGACGGACCTGCGATGGACACTGTTGAAGAACTTGTTGCCGCAGATGACCTGATCAAAGGGATTTGGTGCGTCCCTAAATACAGTAATCCAACCGGTATCGTTTATTCCGATGATACGGTTGAACGTCTGGCCAACATGAACACCAAAGCGGCCGATTTTCGGATCTTTTGGGACAACGCATACAATGTTCATCATCTGGCGGACAAGCCGGCGCCATTAAAAAATATAATGTCAGCCTGTAAGAAGGCCGGCAAACCGGACCGCGTTTTTATGTTCGCCTCAACGTCAAAGGTCTCCTTTGCCGGTGCCGGTCTGGCCATTATGGCCGGCAGTCAAACCAACCTAAATTGGGTAAAAAACCAGATGGCCTTTCAGACCATCGGTCCGGATAAACTCAACCAGCTGCGTCATGTTCTTTTTTTCAAAAATATGGCCGGTATTGAGACCCATATGCTGAAACATGCCGAGATTCTGAAGCCCAAATTCGATGCCGTCCAAAAAGCGCTCGAAACCGAATTGGACGGGAAACATATTGCCCGCTGGAGCCGGCCACAGGGGGGATATTTTGTCAGCATTGACACCCTGGAAGGTTGTGCGGCAGCGGTTATTAAGATGGCGGCTGAAGCCGGTGTTAAACTAACACCAGCCGGTTCAACCTATCCTTACAAAAAGGATCCCCATGACCGAAACATACGCATTGCCCCCACATTTCCACCATTGGAAGATATTCAGGCCGCCATGGAGTTAGTGGCGATCTGTATTCAGCTGGTCAGCCTTGAAAAATTCACTATATAAAGTGAATTGAGGGCCTCACGCCAACCCGCCCGCCATGCGAGTCCGCAAGGCGAGGCGGGCGGGTCGCGATGGCGGGCGTGGGACGCAAAGGCGCTAAGGCTTTTTTTGATTAGTGTCGTCCGTTACGAGCTTTGGGGTTCTGCGAATACAATTACTGTAGAATCGGCAAGCAGTTGCCAAATTAAGCGTAATGGTAAAACAAAAACCCCGCCCTATGCGGGGACGGGGTTTTTATGATAGCAAATAGAATCGCTTAGCGGCTTTTTCGTTTGGATGCTTTAAGCGGGTTAATTTTTGTTTTGGCTTTATTGGATTCAACTGTAACGTGGGTGGCCAGGTTGCAATTACCGTTTTTCCACTTAATCGAAGGATCCGGGCAAGCGCTGCAATACCAACCGGAAGAAAGCTCGGTGCCGCGACCACAGCCGTTGCATTGTTCGATGATTTGATGACAGATACCACCATTATAGGAGCAGCCTTTAGGCGTCATAAAAGCGCACTCCGTGCCTTTTTTAATCGTTGCGCAATCCATTGGAATCACCCCCTTCCAGCGCTAAATTGGTCTTATCAAAATATGCGGTCAAATTTCAGCAAAATTTGTGCCAGTTTGGCAAACTCAAAGAAAGCGGAATATAAAGGGGTAAAGGGAGCTTGTCAATAAAAATTTGAAAAAATCGATCTTTCTGGGAGAGGACAGACCCGTATGAAGGAGAAATTTTCCGAGCCTCTCCATTATCTGCTCGTTAAAGCCGGATACTTCGCGTTAACCTCGAACAAAGCCGGTGGTATAGGCGATATTGACTTTCCAATAAACGCCATTAAATTGGCACTATCCGGAACGATTTGTAAAATACGTTAGTAGCGACACGTCGACCGGCAATATATGCCGGTGGCACTGCTCATAGTACTAACAACATGCATACCCTTTCTTATGAGGTGATCATGGAACCAACCCGCATATCAACTGACATACCGAATCTGGGGCAAGCCAAAATCCCTTCACCGGTTAAAAACCGTTGCACTGGTGGAACCAACAACATCTCATTTGTCTCAGATGATGAACATGTGTTGATCGATGTTGATGCACACAGTATCGAGCAGCAGATCCAAAACGGACAGACACCATCCAGTTTTGAAAGAGCCGGTCCTAGGAGCAATATTTTCTTTGACTCCAGCAAACTGCGCTGCGCGCTGGTGACATGCGGCGGCTTGTGCCCAGGATTAAACGACATTATCCGTTCCATCGTTTTGGAACTTCATTGGGGCTATGGCGTCCGCTGTATCTATGGCATCCGATACGGCCTACAGGGCTTCGTACCGTCATTTGGTCATAGTGTCATCGATCTGACACCAGAAGAAGTCAGTAATATTCATAAACGGGGCGGATCGGTCCTGGGTTCTTCGAGGGGACCGCAGGATGTTGCCGATATCGTGGATTGCCTCGAACGTATGAATGTCGGTATCCTGTTCATGATCGGTGGGGATGGTACGCTGATGGCTGCAACCCGGATCGCTGATGCGATCTTGGAGCGGAATCTGAAGATCAGCGTTGTTGGCGTTCCCAAAACCATTGACAATGATATCTATCTGGTCTCCCGATCATTCGGCTTTGAAACCGCGGTTGAGGTGGCCACGCGTGCTATAACCAGTGCGCATAATGAAGCCGCCGGTTATCCAAACGGCATTGGTCTTTTAAAATTGATGGGCCGTCATTCAGGTTTCATTGCGGCAACAGCATCACTGGCTCAACAAGATGTGAATTTCGTGCTCATCCCCGAAGTCGATTTCGATCTGGATGGTCCCAATGGTTTATTGAGCGCGCTGGAAAAACGGCTGGCAGATAGGGGACATGCAGTTATTGTGGCGGCGGAAGGCGCCGGTCAAAAATTTTTTGATGACCAAAAAACCGAACGCGATGCCTCCGGCAATATTAGACTAAAAGACATCGGCCTCTATCTGAAAGAGGCCATTGTTTCTCATTTTAATGCCCAAAACACCGACATTACCATCAAGTACATCGACCCCAGCTATATGATCAGAAGCTTACCGGCCAATGCCAACGATCGTGTTTTTTGCAATTTTTTAGGGCGCAATGCCGTGCATGCCGGTATGGCTGGAAAAACGAATCTTTTAATCGGGCACTGGAACAACTTCTTTGTACATGTGCCCATGCAGACGGTGGCCGGAAAACGCAAACAGATTAATCCAAAAGGAACGCTTTGGCGCAGCGCATTGGAAGCCACTGGTCAGGGGTCGCTTAAAAATACTTCGTGATATTCCACAATGGTTCTTTATGTCCGGTTGGCGCAGTAAAAACTTGGTTAAAATGGATAAAACAACAATTGATCTAAAATGAACTAAAATTTGAAATGCCCAAAATTAAGGTGCGCTGCGCGCGATCTTCTATAAATGATAGGATTCCTCAACTTTAGGCATTTTAGCTCACTTTAGTCACTTTAGGCATTCAAGGTTGGTTTCTGACACGGGGATGAAATAGATGCTATCGCACTAACTCAACAAACTCCCTGCCTTTAATCCGCAAGAGGTGCAGCTGCTTTTGGGCCTCTCCATTTTCATCAAAATAGGTCGGACCGGTAACGCCTGTAAACGTTTCCATGCTGATGAGTTTGTTTTTCAGGTCACTTTTGAACCGAACGTCTGGTTGGGCGAGCACGCTGAAAAGTATCATGGCCGAATCGTAAACAACGGCCTCGATAAACCCGGGCTTTTCCTGATAGGTCTCTTCGAATATGCTGACAAAATCCTGAACAACCGGTGCCGCACTCCCAGCAAAAAAACCATCCGGCATGATGGCGCCCTGCACATATTGGGGGGCCATTCTTATTAAGACCTCAGAGTGCCAAACGTTTGTGCCGAGTAGATAAACATCTTTGACATCATAAAATGCCAACTGGGGAATGATGAGTCCTGCCGTTTTGGGATAGTCCGGGATAAAAATGGCATCAAAATCAACAATGGCTTCCGGTTCATCTTCTTCCGCATCTTGTTGGCTTTGGTCCTCCTCGGTATTGTCCGGATCCAACGTTTGAGTCTGATTGCTTGGATCGCCGATGTCGGCAAATTCCAGCTCAGCGGCCTCTTTCAAATCCTCAGGAATATCATAATAAAGCCCAACCAGTTTTTTGATGGGATCGGCAAAATCGGTATGCTGTGGATTATAGGATTCAACACCGACGATTTTTCCGCCGTTCGCAATGAGCGCATCCCAAAACAAATTCATAAACGTGATGCCGTATGTTTCATCCGGGTAAAGAATGGCAAACCGGTATAAGCCCAATGTAGAAGTGGTGTAATCAACGATGTTACGAACTTGCATTTGTGGTGTAATAAAATTCCGAAAGACATACTCACCGATAGTCGTAATATTGTCCTTTTGGGTTAATGTCATGATCGGTATTTTATTTGCCTGGGATTCGGTTGCAGCAATCTCAGCTGTGATGATCGGACCAACGATGGCCGCCACCTGCTCGTTAATCAGTTCTTGCATGGCAATTAGCGTCTGGTCTGGATTTCCGCCGGAATCTTTGACGATGATATTCATTTGTGGCCCGTTGTTTTGGGTGCTATATCGGTCGAGCGCGAGTTCAATGCCTTTTAAAGCCTGAAATCCAATTTTTTGATAAGGGCCGCTGAGCGGTAGCAGGCAACCGAGCGTATATCGATTAAACAAAGCGCTTTGTTGGATTTGCTGAATCAGATCCTCTGCCACTAGTGCATTCTCATGCGTTGGATACTCGCGTAAAAATTCTTCTAGGGCCAAAAGCGCTTCATCATATTGGTCGACGACTGCATAATTTAAGCCACGCTGAAACATCAGATCTCCCCGAGGCAAATTAGGATCGCCGCTTTCCAATAACCGGTCAATTTGGTCTGAATCCAGTTGGGCAATCGCAGCTTTGATTTTTTGATCGATGGCCTCTTGTTCAAGCTGGGAAGCGAGCCGCTCGGCTTCGCCGTAATATTGAAAGGCCTCCATGGGTGAACCCATTGCCAGGTAGGCGTCGCCGACCAGGGCATAGGTGCGGAAAATATGTGGCTTTGACTCGATACTCCAGAGAACCTCAGGTGCTTGCTCGATAACCGCCCGGTAATCTTCCTGTAGATAAAATGTTAACAAAATATCGACCTGAGCATCCGGATTAAATGGGCTCTGGGGATATTCTGCAATCAAACGCCGATAAGCGCGGCGGGCTTCTGCATAATTGCCCAACAATGTATTGATTTTGCCTATTTTCATCAAGGCAGCTGGCGCCAGAGGTCTTTCCGGATACTGGCGCAAATAGGCCTCATAGGCCTCTAATGCCGCAGGATAGTCTTCCGCTTCAAACAGGGTCTCGCCCGTTACAAAAAGCGCATCCTCTGCACCCATGGGAGCCGGTTCGGTGGAGACGGGGGGTTTCTGAGCGCAGGCGCCAATAATCCAGAGGATCAAAAATAAAATAGTGATGCGGTTTGCCTTCATAAAAGGTAACTATTTCCTCATGGTCAAATATGGTTGCACATGGATACCACGCGTGATGATCATTTCAACAGTTTTCAGGTTTCAGGTGTCAGTTCCCGGGTTCAGGGTTCATAAGTTCAGGGTTCATAAGTTCAGGGTTCATCAGTTTCAATTTTAGTGCCAGACACTTAATTTTTTTCTGTTTATACCTGGTTTCTTTTCAATCCTTTTAACCTATGAACCTTTGAACGTTGAACCTCTGAACCAGTTGATTGACACCTATAGCTCAAATACGAAGAATTCTTATTATGACGCTATATCTGTAACACTAACCTAATTATCCTGATACCGCCGCTGGATGGCGCGCAAAAAATCTAGACTGCTGAAAAAAATGTCTACCAGTTCCGGATCAAAATGCCGCCCGGATTCACTTTTGATTGTATCCAGCACTTTGGATTCGTCCCAGGCACCTTTGTAAACGCGCGCCGATGAAAGCGCATCATAGACATCTGCCAAAGCGACAATTCTACCGTAAAGCGGAATCTGATCGCCCTTTTTTCCCAATGGTCGGCCGTCAGTTTGCGCATGACCTTTCTTAGCCTTGCCGGTTTGAACGTCCACATGTCCTGGATAACCGTTGCCATCCCAGCGTTCATGATGGTTGAGGGCCACCTGGGCAGCCGCTTCATCAAAATCTGACTGGCGATCAGAAAACAAACGTGCACCGAACAATGTATGCTGTTTCATCGTCACAAATTCAGATTTGTCGAGGCGCCCGGGTTTCTTGAGGATCAAATCCGAAATAGCAATTTTACCAACATCATGAAGCATGGCTGCCATTCTGAGGATATCCCGACACTGATCGATTTCTTTTTGGTCTAGATTCCGTCTGCGGGCCCAGCGCTCATAAAGCTCCACCGCATATCCACCGACACGATTGACATGTGCACCGGTTTCTTTGGGATCCCGCATCTCTGCCATCTGTATCATGCGCAATAAAATGGCCCGGGTCATTTGCGCGCGTTGCAGCGCAACAGCTGCTATACTGGCAAAATGCAGCATCATGCGCTCGTCATCAGGTGTAAAGGCAATCACATTTTTGGATTCATCCTCAGCATTTATGATCTGTAAAATACCGATAACATCATCATGTTGATTTTTCAGCGGAAGCGTCAACACCGACTGTGTTTTATAGTTCGTTTTTTTATCGAATTCTTTGCTGAAATGATACGGGCAACTGGGATCTATCGAATAAACGTCAGTTAGATTAAGTGGTTTGCCCGTAGCCGCTACATAGCCGGCAATGCTTTCCTTGTTTATAGGTATGTGAAAGGTTGAATAGATGAGTTTTTCACCCTCCGAGAGCCGATGCTGCAGAGTGGTGTTTTGCGTGTAGGTGAAATGCAACATATCTTTCTCACGGATATAGATCGAGCCTGCATCCGCATTAACAAACCGCCGGGCCTCAATGAGGATATGTTCCATCACAATATCCAGGTCCTGTACACGGCTAAGTTCAATCCCCAGGTTGGCCAAGGTATCTAATTTTTC
>JAAUXY010042227.1_pt1 | contig 16107 bp, 12 predicted proteins | sample 7278121 | NCBI WGS metagenome assembly JAAUXY01 (sample SAMN14350117, study PRJNA611818) | marine sediment metagenome | isolation source: surface marine sediment (1.8m) | place: French Polynesia: Moorea | collected 2018-08 | reverse complement strand
GGATTCGAGCAGGTTCAGCGACGCGCGAATTGCGCATCGGCAGCGCAAGTACGGATACTTTCAGTTTTAACCAATCCGTAAGTCACTGAGAGCGAAAGAAGGCAAAACAAACAATCCGGACTGATTCGAAAACCAGTCCGTCTTGGACTAGTCTGGGCGGCTGCCCATGCGGACTTTCATCGCGTCTGTCCGCCGGCAGGGGCGGCGTCAAGCTGCTCGATTTTGATCAACTTCGATGCGGGTCAGGTTGATCAAGCCTTCGAAAAATCCCCACTGGATCGAGAAAACGCGCACGGCGAGTGCGCGGCGGCCTATGGATAACGAGAACAAGAAACTGCGCAGTGTCGTGTTTGTCGCGATTCGCCACCTGGCGAAGGTGCTTCTCCGGGGCGGCATGAACGCGAAAGAATTTGGTGAGATAGCCAAGCTGGCGTTCGTCGAGGCATCGGCTGACGAACTCGCCCGCCCGGAGCGGGCTGCGCCGACCACTGAGGTCGCGCGCCAGACCGGGCTGACCCGAGCTGACGTCAAGCGCCTCAGGGACAAGCTCGCGGCCGAGAAGATACGGGCGGGCAGCTTCACGCCGAGCGACGAGGGCGAATGCCTGCACCGCTGGCACACGGATCTGGCCTACCTCGACGAGAGCGGCAATCCGCGACCCCTTGAAATCGGGCCAGGCGCCGGAACGCTGCTGCAACTCATCGCGGATAGCTGCGAGGCCGATCCGGCGCGCATTCTCACTCACCTCGAGGACGGGCACATTACCCGCGATGCAGCGGGCACCTACCTGCCGGTCCGGCGGGATTACAAAATGCCGCAGTCCGAGGCCGGCCTGACCGGGCTTATCGATTCGAGCGTATCTGCAATCGCAAAGACCATCTCCAACAATATCGATTGTGCCGATGGTCGCGGCTGGATCCAGCGTGTCGTGTATTCGGATCAGCTCGGCGACACGACGGTACCGGTCCTTCGGCAGGCGGTTCGCAGCCGCGCCACGAGTTTTTGCGAGGAAATAGACGACCTGTTCGCCGCCCACTCGGTCGAGCGTGAGGATGCGGACGACCCGGCCTTCAAAGCCGGGATCGGGGTTTTCTACTTCGAAGACGAGTAGGGCCGCCCTCAGCGGTCGTCAAACGCGAGTACGAAGGTCACGGGTACCGCCGGGGAAATGCTCGGCAGACCGGCGACCTCGCGCAAACGCTCTACACCCGCCGCGAGCCCGGACTGTCCGGCATTGACAATGACCGGCGCGTCGCTGGCGACCAGCACCCGCGTTTCGGACAGGCGCGCGACTGACAGGTCCACCGTCAGGCTGACCGTCGTGCCGTGAATCTGCAGCTGGGCCTCCGTGAGGATGTTGGTCTTCGAGCCCGGCTCGAGCGCCTTGATCTCGTTCATGTCGATCGTGGCGGCCAGGGTCGCCGTCGGGTATTTCTCGGTCTCGAACAGCATCTCGCGCATGCGTTCGTCGCGAATCTCGATACTGGTATCGACGCTGTTCAGGTCGATCGCCACGGTGGCATTGCCCCGCTCGTCGACGTTCCCCTCCAGGCTGCGGAATCGATGCACCTCGGCCGCTACGTTCGCTTTCGTGGTAACGAAACTGAGCCTCGAGGCGTCATTGTCCAGAACCCAGTCGGCAGCGGCTGGCGTGGACAGGGCGACGAGCAGGCAGATCAGGGGCAGTCGGGTCATGCGGCGGCTCCTACGGAACAGGGAAACTGCGAGAGTAAACTTTTTGCCGGGCTGCCGCATCTAAGGACCATACACACGCTTGAGAGGGCACGAACGTGTTCAAGCGACGGGGAGAGAGCATCGGTTTTTTGCGTGTTGGCACGCTCGTGGCGCTGTTGTCGCCGGGCGTCGCCTTGGCGAGTCTCGGCGACCTGCCGCGCACCGATCAGGCCATCAGCATCGACGGTGTCCTGGACGAAGACGAATGGCGGGACGCGACCCGCATCGAGATCGACACCGAGACCCGCCCGGGCGAGAACGTACCCGCGAAGGTGCGCACCGTTGCCTACCTCGTCGAGGACGGCAAAAGCCTCTACGTCGCCTTCGACGCGGAAGACCCCAATCCCGAGAAGATCCGTGCGTTCCTCCGAGACCGCGATTCCGCCTTCAACGACGACTTCGTCGGTATCGTCCTCGATACCTACGGCGACGAGCGCCGCGCCTTCGAGTTCTTCGTGAACCCGCTCGGCGTGCAGATGGATCTCACCAACGACGATATCAACCAGAACGAGGACGAGTCCTGGAATGCGATCTGGGACTCGGCCGGTCGTATTCACGAGAGCGGCTACGTCGTCGAGATGGAGATTCCGCTGAGCCAGCTCAGGTTCCCGGCGCTCGACGGCAAGCAGACCTGGGGTGTCGACCTGCTGCGTTTTTACCCGCGCGAGCATCGCTACCGCTTCTCGAACAACCCGCAGGATCGCAACGTGAATTGCTACCTGTGCCAGTTCGAGAAGATCCAGGGCCTGGAAGGCGCCAAGCCGAGCAATGACCTCGAGATCGTGCCGACGCTGACCGCGTCACAGGTCGAGACCACCGACGATCCCGGCGTCACGCCGCTCGGTTCAGGCGATTCCGATGCCGAACTCGGCCTGACGGTCCGCTGGGGGATCACGCCGGACATGACGGCGAATCTTGCGATCAATCCCGATTTCTCGCAGGTCGAGGCCGACGTCGCGCAGCTCGAGGTCAACAACCAGTTCGCGCTGTTCTTCCCGGAGGCGCGGCCGTTCTTCCTCGAGGGTGCGGACTACTTCAACACACCGATCCGCGCGGTCTTTACCCGCACGGTTGCGGATCCGTCCTTCGGCGCCAAGCTGACGGGCAAGCGCGGCGACAACACCTACGGCTTCTTCGCGTCCCAGGACGAGGTGACGAACCTGATATTCCCGGGCGCCTTCGGCTCGGACAGCGAGTCACTCGATCAGTCGAACACGGCCTTCGTCGGCCGCTATGCACGCAGCTTCGGCGAGGGTTCGTCGGTGGGCGCGCTCGTTACGACGCGCTCGGGCGACGACTACCACAACTACGTCGGCGGCCTCGATCTGCGCTGGCGCATCACGGACAACCACAACATCCGCGCGCAGTACCTGCGAAGCGACACCGAGTACCCGGACGAAGTTGCCGAGGACTTCGACCAGCCGCTCGACAGCTTCGGCGGTCACGGCGCGACGATCGGCTACGACTACGACTCCCGCAACTGGTTCGCCTACCTGCGCCACAACGATCGCAGCAGCGGCTTCCGGGCGGACTCCGGCTTCGTGCCGCAGGTCAACATCGAGCAGCAGGTTGTGGGCCTGGGTCGCGTCTGGCAGGGCAGCGGCGACACCTGGTACAACCAGCTGCGGCTGAGCGGCGACTGGGACATCGCGCATGACGAGGAAGGGCGCGTGCTCGAGCGCGAGGTCGAGGGGTATTTCACCTACCAGGGCGCGATGCAGTCGTTCCTCCAGGTCGGTGGCCTGACGCGTGACAAGCTGTTCGATGACGTGATGTTCAAGGAAGACAAGGTCAGCGCCTACGGCGAGTTCCAGCCGCGCGGTGGACTGATCCTCGGCGTCTGGATGCGCTTCGGTGACCAGATCGACTTCGCCAACACCCGGCTCGGTGACGAACGCCGCTTCGAGCCGTTCGCCACCTGGAACGTGAATCGCAACCTGCTGCTCCGCTACGAGGGCAACATCGTCACGCTGGATTCCAAGGAAGGCCCGAACATCTTCGACGCGAACGTCCACGACCTGCGCCTGACCTGGCAGTTCAGCGTGCGCAGTTTCCTGCGCCTGACGACGCAGTACTCGGACGTCGAGCGAAACCTGGACCAGTACGTGGACCCGGACGATTTCGACGCGCGCTCGAAGAACTTCGGCCGCCAGCTCCTGTATTCGTACAAGCTGAACCCGCAGACCGTGTTCTTCCTCGGCTATTCGGATCAGCTCATCGACGACGACAGCCTCACCGGGCTGACGACCACGGACCGCACCTGGTTCATGAAGATCGGCTACGCCTGGACACCATAATCCGGGCCAAATTGACCCGGGCGGGCAGGGCGGTATACTGCGACGTCCGCTCGGCCGGGTTCTCCGGCCCGCTCACGCAAGGCTAGGTGGCAGAGTGGTTATGCAGCGGCCTGCAAAGCCGTGTACGCCGGTTCGATTCCGACCCTAGCCTCCAATTCTCTCCTGACTCGTGATGCCTGCCGACGGTACTCGGCGCCCGCGATATGTGACGGACAACATGTCTGTCTGCGTCGTCTGCCAATAATATGTCTGGACGACGTTGCAGGCGGTAAACGATGACAGAGCGCGACAGTGAAGAGAACGCGAACCCGGCAGTGTCGGGCTCACGCGTGCTGAAGTTCGGCGAAGGCCGAATTTCGGGCTACCTGTCGGCGTTGTTTGGCATTTGCGCCCTGTTGGGCGTCCTGTGCTTCATTTTTCCGGAGTGGCTGACAACCAAGGAACTCCGGGCAACCCTGTACAGCTTCAGTTTCGTAAAGAACCTGCTGTGGCTGGGCATCGTCATCGCGTTCGTGACGGGGATCATCAGTTACATTCTGAGTCCCCGGAAACGACTCGCGGCGACCGGTATCGGAACGGCGCTGGTCGCCGTCCTGCTCGGCGCGTTCAACGTTCAGGAGCGAGCTGTCGCCGACGTACCGTTCTCTTTCGGTGTCGACTGGTTCGTCCTGTCACTGGTTTTTTCCATGGCGATATTCATCCCGCTGGAAAAAGCCTTCGCGCGACATCCGCTCGCGGTGCTGCGACCCGAATGGCGAACCGACCTGACCTATTTCGTGGTTAGCCACCTGGCTATTACCTTTTTCCTGCTGTTCACCAACGCTGTGCAGGTCTACGTGTTCGGCTGGGCGCATTCCGCGGCTGTGACCGAGTTCGCTCAGAGCCTGCCGGTCTGGCTGCAGTTCCTGGCCTGCGTTTTCATAGCCGATCTGTGCCAGGCGCTGACGCACCGCTGGTACCACCAGGTTCCATGGCTGTGGAAGTTTCACTCCATTCACCACTCGAGCAGGAACATGGACTGGCTGGCAGGGTCGAGGACGCATTTTGTCGAGGCGCTCGCGACCCGGTCCGCGGTGATCGTTCCACTCTACGTGATCAATTTCTCTGAGCCGGCTCTGAATGCCTACGTCGTTCTCGTTGGCGTGCAAGCGGTCTTCGTGCACGCCAATGTGCGCTGGGATTTCGGCTTCCTCGAGTACCTGATCGTCACGCCGCGTTATCATCACTGGCATCACTCGGATGACCCGGAATACGCGAACACCAACTACGCAGTCCACCTGCCGCTGGTCGACATGCTGATGGGGACGTTCAGGTTGCCGGACAAGACGTGGCCGGATACTTACGGCGTATTCGGCCAGGAGCCGCCGAAGGGTTTCCTGCCGCAGCTGGCGTACCCGTTTGTGTCTACACCGCGGCGGGAGTCCGCCGACGACGGGTCTTTATCTTGAGGCTGGTGGCCGGCTGATCGACAGACGTCGGCGTCGTACAAGCAGCGTTCCGAACAAGCCAATCGCCAGCAGTGCCACTGTCGCCGGCTCCGGCACCGGCGTGATGCTGACGTTGCCGTCGGCATTGCCCCAGATGTTCTGCACGAAGATCTGGCCCGTCGAGTCGGCGAATACCATGTTCAACCCGGTATTCACGCCGCCCTCGATATCCGCGAAATTCGGCCACTCCGCCGGCATCGACTGATCCGCGAGCATGTCGGCGGTGCCGACCGTGAACATGACGAAGCTCAAGAGCTCGAAGCCGTTTATCGACAGCCCCGTCCAGCCCGGCGACTCGCCTCTCGCGTCCGCAAAAATTCCGGATGACGGGTCACCCGTCCCGTCACCGACGAGCACGGCGGTTCCGTCAGAGCCGAAAGTGACACCTGCAATGTCTGCAACGAAGTTCGAGACGCCGCCGAGGTAAATACTAACGAGACCATAGGTGGCCAGCCCGATGTCGTCTCCGTTCACATCCGTAGCGACCGGAACTATCGAGGTGTCGTACAGGAACGTGGCGTTGAGTTCGGTACCAAGTACGAAGGGGCCCGCACCGCCGGTGATCGACCCGGAGAACTGGTAGGGCACGGGATCTGCAGCCGCGGTGGCTGACAGCATCAGGATTCCGAACATCGCGCATAGCTGGCTTCTTATTTTCATGAACTGGCCTCGGTCGACGTGTTTCCGGAATATGTCAGCAAGTTCTATACCGTTCGGTCAGAAAGCAATGTGCGTCAGCGAGTTGCAGCCCGACATTGTCACGCCGCCGCACACGGACTGTCAGGAAAGTCGACAGCTCGACCATGGCTTCCGGTCGGAAACCACCAGATATGGAAAAGCACCGCCGCGCGGGCGGCCAAGCTCGCCGTCGTCTAGTACGGCTGCTGCTGCGAACGCCGCAACGACTCGAAGGTCTGCCGCGTGTCCGCCGCTTCCTGGGCCGTGGGCTGCCGCCGGCAGACCTTCACCTTGCGATTGGTTCCTGTACGACGTTCCATCTTGCAGATGACCTGGCTGTCCGGCATCGTCGGATGAACGACGGCCGTCGGCGTTGGCGCCAGCGGATCGGCGAACTCGATGTCGCCGGAGAGACCCGACTCTGCCGTTGCAGATTCGGCACTGGCAATACTGGTCTCAGCGGAAGTCGCCGGCGATTCGATACCGGCGTTAGGCGTGGGCTGGGGCGCGGCGCAGCCCGCAAGCAGCACCACGGACAAAGCGATTATTTGCCGGTTCATAGCACCCCCTGACGTCTCGAACGGCGACACTATGGTAGCGCAGCGCTGCGCAAGGCGCATAGACCAGAAACGAATGTTGCGAGCCGGGCTCAGTCTGCGGGTACTTTACCGACGCTGTTGCCGAGACTGATCGTGCCGCCGTCGATGACGGTCGCCGTGATGCCGCCGTGCCCACGCATCGCGTTGTAGCCGCCGGGGCCAAGCGCGTCTTCCATGTGCGAGCAGGGATGGCACAGGCCGGTGTATTCGAGCACTGCGTCGCCGACTTTGAACTGCTTGCCCTTCAGCGCCACGAGATTGAGGCCGCGAACGACGATGTTGCGCCGCAGCGTCGCGGGATCGACTTCGTCGACGCCCAGCATGGATGCGACCGCCTCGATGTGCTCTGCCTGGATCAGCGTGACCTGGCGTTTGCCGCCTTCGCGACCGTAGCGGTCACCATCGAGCCCCGCCTCGGGCGAGGCGTCTACCGACTCGACAACCGCGACGGTCTCGCGCCGCGCGGGCCGTACGCCGATCCATTCGACCTGGCCGACCTGCGGCAGCGTGTCCATAAGATCCGAGAGTTTCACCAAAACGACACCATCAATGACGCACAATTGCCGGGAATTTCGAATAGCATACCGGTCCATGATCTCAGTCAAGCTATTTCGGGTTTTGACCCTTGTCCTTGTCGGCCTGCCGCTGCTGGCCTCGGCCCAGGGTTCCGGTGGTGTCAACAGGCCCGAACAGATGAAAAAGCCCTACTTGGTGCTGGTCTCGATCGACGGTTTCGGCTGGGACGCGCGCGCCCGGGCGGACACTCCCGCGCTCGACCGGCTGGCAGACACCGGCGTCGTTGCCGAGTCGATGCGGCCGGTGTTCCCGACGCTGACCTTCCCGAATCACTACGCGATCGCCACCGGGCTGTACCCGGCGGAGCACGGTATCGTCGGCAACCGCTTCCCGAACTGGGAGCGCGACGGCTGGTACATGCTGAGCGATCGCGAAGCGGTCCAGGATGGGAGCTGGTATTCCGGAGAGCCGATCTGGGTCCGTGCGGAGAAGAGCGGCATGGTGGCGGCCTCGTATTTCTTCGTCGGCACGGAAGCCTACGTCGGGGGCATCCGCCCGACCTATTCGTACCTGTTCGATGCTGATGTGCCGGGCGAGGCGCGCGTCGACCAGGTCATCGAGTGGCTGCACCTGCCGGATGAAAAACGGCCGCACATGCTGACGCTGTACTTCGAAGACGTCGATGACGCTTCTCATGCGCACGGTCCGGACGCTCCGGAGACTGTCGCCGTGATCAGCAAAGTCGATGGCTTCATCGGCCGGCTCCTCGACGGCATTGATTCGCTGCCGTTCGCGGACGACGTGTACGTCATCGTCGTCTCTGATCACGGCCAGGCGCGGTACAGCGATCCCGAGAACGCGTTGATCCTGGACGAGCACGTCGATATCGGCGACGCCGGCGTCATACAGGGCGGCAACTACGTGAAGCTGTACTACGACTCGCCGGATCCGGAATTCATCGCGGAACTCTGCGAGTCGATCAACGCGGTGTGGGAACACGGCACGGCGTATCCGCGATCGAAGACGCCGGCGCACTGGCGCGTTGCCGACGACCCGCGTTACCCGGACGTGATCATCCAGCCTGACGACGGCCACGCTGTCGTGACCAGCCGGGATCGGCTCGGGTGGCTCAGCACCGGTGCGCACGGCTGGCCGCCGAGCGCACCGCCAATGCAGGCGACCTTCATTGCCAATGGCCCGGGGCTACCCGAGGGCAAACGTATCGGTCCGATCAAGGCGGTCGACGTGTATCCGTTCATGCTGGAGATTCTCGACCTCGAGGCACAGGCGGGCTACGTCCCGTCAGAGTCGGCGCTAACGGGGCTCCTCGATCAGGTACAAACCGCCGACTAGCGGCGGTGATAGAATTTGGCCGTCAATGCCCGGGTGGCGGAACTGGTAGACGCAGCGGACTTAAAATCCGCTGACCGCAAGGTCGTGCGAGTTCGAGTCTCGCCCCGGGCACCAAGGAAAACCAATGAGATAGCGCTATGTTCCACATATGCGCCTGCCGTGAAGCTCCTTCATACCACCTACTTCAGTAACACGCGATGGGCGGACTGCTGCAAAGCCGCTGAAAGGGTGATATCCGGTGAGGTAGACGCGAATCTCGACTTACGTGATACCGGGCGCGCCTCCAGATTGCGCAAATCGCAATCTGCGCCGATGACAGATGTGTGATATTCGCGCCAAAGCAAGCACCAAAATTGGATTCTTCGTGCCAATAGTGGTGCATCATCCTGGCAGTTATCGCAGCGCTGGAATGCGCAGGCAGCCCGCAATCATGCCGAAGACATTTGCGCCGAAAAAGCGCCTCGCGAAGCACAGCAACGAGTCCCGGAGAATACGGAGAAAATAACTGGCCGGCTGGGCTGGATATGCTCGATATTGCGCAAATGTGCGCAATTCGCGACTGGAAAAATCGTTCCAGTCAAAAGTTGACCATATTTGACAGGCTGATCTACGGTCGTGACATTACGCCTTTCCACGATTCAGGGAGAGACGGATGTCGGGGTCCAAGTGCCGAAAACGAACGTTGAGGGTCTTCTACGCAGTCGCAGCAATGGTGCTCGGAACAAGTACTGCGAGTGGTCATGAACACCCGGACGGCCTCTGGCATACGCACCAGGGCGGCGGAATAAGCGCGCTCGACTACTGCAAGGAAAAAAGTTGCGAGTCGTTAGTCGAAGAGTCCACGGCGCCTGAAGTCGTCGTTCCCTGGGTCGACAACGGCTGCAATTCCGCGACCTGTGAGGGAGAGATACAGAGTCGCGCGGATTGGTACTCGCCCGGCTCTACGTGGACAGTCCAATTTCACACCAAGGCGTGTCCCGACGGCTCAGGCGGCTATATAGCCTGTAATCCAGAAGGCTACAGCCTGGAGTCCGATTCCGCGTCAGAAAAGGTGTGCGGCCCATCCAACCCCTGCAACCCGGTGGATGGCAACAAGTACCAAACCGAGGTTGATTTCGAGCCGACCGGCGAATCCGTTCCTCGTTTTCGCCGTTACTACAACAGTCTTGGTTCCTATCGATCTTCCGGCGACATCGGGGCGGGGTGGCGTCATACCTATTCCCGCTCCGTCGATGAGCCGCCCGACCAACACAAGTGGGCAAGGGCCGTCGTCCGAGAAGAGAACTCGAAGATCTATGCGACGCCCGCGGAGGCTTGTACACAAGGCTGGGATGACATCAAGGCAAGCATCTGGTCAGGCACGTTTTCGGCTGGCACCGCAACATACGCAGGCGGCGATGTCTGTACGATCTCGTCCGGCGGCAGCGAAGTTGCTTATATGCCGGTCCGTTCCTCGAATGGCTGGTCCGGCTACACCGGCGCGGCAAACGTTCGCACCGTTACGCGGCCCGATGGTACGGCGTACCGCTTCAAGCTCGTAGGTTCGGTGTGGGAAAGCGCTTTTGACGGTAGCGTCAGTCTCGAGCTGTCCGGTGGCGACTGGATCTTCACGGATCAGCGCGACACACGAGAGACATACGATGGATCGGGCCGATTACTGTCGATCACTCAGCGAAACGGGCAAGCACAGACACTGGATTACGATCTGACCGTTGCGCAGGGCGGCGACGGCGATAGCACCACCCTTGACAAGGTAACAGGCGATTTTGGTCACGAGTTGACGTTCGACTACGACGCGAATGGCCGCATCAGCACAGTGACAACGCCCGATGGCAGCATTCAGTTTGCCTACGATGCAGACAGCAACCTGACCAGCGTTACGTACCCCGACGCGACCAGTCGGCAATACCTTTACGAAGACGAGTACTTCGAGAACTACCTCACCGGAATCACCGACGAGAACGGCGTTCGTTTTTCGACGTGGGCCTATGACGTCGATGGACGGGCAATACTGTCCGAGCGCGCCGGCGGCAAGCGCCGTGTCGAATTCGCATACAACACTGACGGCACGACCACCGAAACGATGGGGGACGGCTCAGTGCGCACCTACAACTTCACCGTCGAGCAGGGGCGCCAGCGACTGGACTCCGTGACAGGCGACGTCTGCGGCAGCTGTCCGGGAGGTAACACCAAGAGCAAGGATTATGACGCGAACGGTTATGTGTCAGAGCGTACGGACTGGAATAACCATGTTACCCAATACGTTCGTAACAGCCGCGGGCTGATTGAGACGCTTACCGAGGCAGCAGGCACGTCCGAGTCGCGGGTCACAACGACACAGTGGCACACGAGCTATCGCTTGCCGACAAAGACGACCTCGCCGAAGAACGTGACCGACTACGTCTACGACATCGATGGCAATCTGACGTCGCTCACGATCTCCAGCGGCTCGCTATTCCGCGCCTGGACCTTGACATACAACGCAGACTCCCAGCCGTTGACGATAGACGGGCCACGGACGGACGTCGTGGACGTGACGACACTCGAGTATCACAACTGTGCCACGGGCAATGAGTGCGGTCAGCTAAAGAAAATCACCAATGCACTTGGACACGCGACGACGTTCGATGCCTACGACAGCGCCGGCCGCCCGACTTCGATGACGGACCCGAACGGGTTGACGACGACCATGGTCTACGACAATCGCGGCCGCGTTGTTTCGACGACCGTGACACCGGTGGCTGGCACACCGCGTGTTACAACGCGGACTTACACGAATGCCGGGCAACTCGCGACCGTTAATACGCCCGATGGCATGATCCTGACCTACGCGTACACGGACGCGCAGTATCTGGCGTCTGTGACTGACAACTTCGGTAATTCGATTGCGTACGATTACGATGCGATGGGCCGGCAAAGCGACGAGGATGTCTACGATCCGCAGTCGACGCTCACGCGCACGATGGACTACGTTACCGACCTCAACGATCGGCTGGACACGATCTCCGCAGCCGGCTACGTCACGGACCTCGACTACGACCTGGTCGGCAATCTGACGCAGGAAACCGACGCCAACAGCGAGGTCACGCAGTACGCCTACGATGCGCTCGATCGCCTGACGACCGTCACCGACGCCCTGACGGGTGCAACGAGCTACTCCTATGACGCGCACGACAATATCACGCAGGTCGTCTCGTCGAACGCTGCGACCACAACCTTTACGTACGACGACCTGGACAACCAGCACACCGAGTCGAGCCCGGACCGCGGCCTGATCACCTACACCTATGACGCAGCGGGCAATGTCAAGACGATGACGGATGCGCGCGGCAAGGTGACGAGCTACGACTATGACGCGCTGGACCGCCTCGCGCTCGAAACGCTCGATGGCGGCGGGACAATTGCCTACGAATATGACGTCGGCACCAATGCCAAGGGTCGGCTCAACAAGATCACTGATTCGACCGGCACTACGACGTGGACCTACGACGGATTCGGTGCGGTTGCTTCGAAGACGCAGACGATCGGATCCGTCGCCCTCACCGTATCGTATGCCTACGACGCGAGTGGACGGCTGAGCAGTGTCACCTTGCCTTCCGGCAAGGTCGTCGCCTACGGCTACAACACGTATTTGCCCGACAGCGTATCGGTCGACGGCAGCACGATCCTCTCAGGCGTGACCTACGATCCGTTCGGCCCGGTCACGGGGTGGACCTGGGGGAACGGCAGTACCCACAGCCGCGCATACGATCTGCGCGGTTTGATGACGAGTCAGGATGTCGCGGGGACCGACCGGACGCTCACCTACGACAGCGTCGGCGACATTACCTCAATCGACGACGCCGCGATGCTCCGCGACTACGGGTATGACGCACTCGGCCGTCTGACGACCTACGACGCCGAAGACCTGTCGGCCGCATCCAGCCGCTGGCTGGCGCTTGCCGAGGTCAGCGCCCCGAATACGGCGTATCTGGACATGACGACCGTCACCGGTGGCGCCGATTTCACGTGGTCGCCGGCAATGCCCACGACACCAGGCACGTACGAGTTCCGACTGTTCGAGGAAGGCACTTTCAATCGCATCGCGACCAGCGCATCTGTCACGGTGACGACGGCGACGACACCGCCGGCCACCTATATCGACGTTTCGTCCACGCGGGTTGCACCGGGCGAGACGATCACGGCGACAATGCAGAACGGCCCGGGGAATGCGTCCGACTGGATGGCGACCTACAGCGTCGGTGCGTCCAACTTGAGCTATCTGAGGTGGAGTTACGTCGGCAACGGCAACACGACGTATGCCTGGAACGTGATGATGCCGACGAGCACAGGCGACTACGAGGTCCGCCTGCTCGAAAACAACGGCTACAACGACCTCGCGACGAGCTCGACAGTCAGCGTCATGGCCTCACCGACTCCAGTCGAAGTCGATGTATCACGCACGACCGCGCAGGCCGGAGAGACGGTGACGGCGACCGTTGACGTCGGCAGCGCAGGCACCCCGCCGGCAACCATTGCCAACGACAGCTACGCATACGACGCCAACGGCAATCGCTCGCAGCTCACGCTGAGCGGCACGCCATACGGCTACTCGATCCAAGTTGGGTCGAATCGCCTTCTCAGCACTGCGGGTCCTACGGCGAAGACGTTCACGTACGATGCCGCCGGGAATATCACGAGCGACGGCTTGTTTGCCTATGGCTACGACGACCGCGGTCGGATGGTGACTGTTGGAAGCACGACGACGTATGAACACAACGGTCAGGGCCAACGCGTCAAGAAGGACAACGGCACCGTCACGCTGTTTGTCTACGACGAATTCGGACAGCTGCTGGGTGAATACGACAGCACGGGCACGGCCGTGCTCGAGCATGTCTGGTTCAACGGGGCGCCGGTCGCGGTACTGAGCGGTTCAGACAGGCACTACGTCCATTCAGACCACCTGGGCACGCCCCGCGCCGTGACCGATGGCAACACGGTCATCTGGTCCTGGGAGAGCGATCCGTTCGGTTCGACGCTCGCGAATGAGGACCCGGACGGGGATGCGAATCTGTTCACATACAATCTGAGGTTCCCGGGGCAGTATTTCGACTGGGGAACGGGCCTGCATTATAACTACTTCCGTTCATATGACCCATTTCTAGGCCGATACTTGAGATCCGATCCGATAGGACTGCAGGGTGGGAGCAATTCGTATGCATACGTGTCAAATGCGCCTACGGTGCTGACGGACAGGCTTGGATTGTATGAGGGCGACGGAACCGATCCATATTTTGGCGACGACTGGGATCGGACATACCATCCCGACTTTTATAGACAACGTGATGACGTCGTGCCGATAAGTGGCTCTATTGGGGCCGGTGGCGCGTGGCATGGTGGGCCAGGAGGCGTAGCAGCGGATAGCGGAATCGCACTCGGCAGTGAGGGCGCCTTTTGCATCTACTCGAGGCTATGTGGATCATTTGGTATGGGCGCGTTTGCCACCTTGGGGTTATCAGGAAGCGGAGCCGTCGGCCGACTGTGCAGCGGAAGCTACAAGACTTTTGGTATTGCCGGCGGCGGAGGCGCGGTAGGCGCAGGTGGCTCGTCGATTGAAATCTCACATGACCTCAGTGGACTAAGTGGCGCAAGAGGGATTGGCGGTATTGGCGTCGGTGGGTACGGAGCATACGTTGAATGCAGTTATACGCTCATTTGTTTCAATGAATCAGAAGAATGCCGGGGCTGCGGCGACGAACAGTAGAGGGCTCATGTAATGAATTCAGGGTCACCAAAAACATTTCTGCCAAGAGACAAACCGAAATCATGGATAGTCTTCATTGTTTGTGGCCTCATGGGCCTACTGATTGCAGGGCCTGTAGTGATTATTGGTATGACGTTTCATCTCGAAGCGCTTAGGTCGGTAGGAATCGTATTGTTCTGGTTCTGCTGGGCCGCCGGGGGCGTTATGTGGCTCGTATACATTTCCCGCTTAATTGCGGGCAAGTACAAGGAGATTGCAGAGCGCGACTGGCGAGAGCAAATCTGGTGAGAGGGCTGAAGCAGGCGGCTTGTTTTCTTGGCGACAGGCGGATATGGACAGGAACCCTGACGGTCGTGGAACCGATGAACTGGTGTTCGGGCTTGAGCGAGCGGGCATACTGCTCGATCAAGACGTCAAGGAACTGCTCAAGGGTGAAATAACCAAGGATGAGTACCGGGACCGAATTGTAGCTCGGGGTGTAGGAGCGGCTATTGGGGTGGCCTGTTTGGCAGAAGTTGGCGCAGTGGTGTACTTTGGCCCGGAAGCCGCGACTATACTTGGAGTAATCGCAAGTGGAGGTGATCCCACCGCCGTAGCGGGTGTTGGAGCAAGGGCTGCCGGTGTCCACCGGGGAGTCGGTTCGAACGCGACACATAAGGTTAGAAGGCCCGGAATGAGCGCACATGATGCCGCCACGGATATCCCCAGTTGGGCGAAAGGAGAAGCTCCGCTCCTAAATGAAAACGGCAAGAGCTTCGCAAGACGTTTGCTCGATGAGAAGTATGGAGCGGGAAATTACCCGACGGGACCAGGTTCAGAGTTCAGCAAAATCAAGAAGTACGGGGATAGGGCATTTGAGAATCCGCCCACAGGCAAGTAATCAATGAGTAGCGTATTCGTTCTGCAACACGAGACAGAGGACGGCGATGTGAAGATGATCGGCGTGTTTTCGAACAAGCGAGATGCTGAATCCGCGATTTGGCGTTTGAAATCTGTGGCGGGGTTTTCCGAATCGCCGAGTGGATTTTCGATCGACAGCTACGAACTGAACAGTATCTACTGGTCTGAGGGATTTACGGGAGCGTAGACCAGACCATTGGGGCACGAAAGGCGGATATGGACAGGCACAGCCTGACAAGCTCTCAACGTGGGGATATGGACAGGCGGATATGGACAGGCACTGGCTGCGTGAGCAAGCAAGGGGATATGGACAGGCACTAGCTAAAACCGGCAATGGACAGGCACTGGTTGGTGAACTAGCTATGGGGATATGTATGGGGATACGGACAGGCACTAGCTGAGCGAACTACCTCAGGGAATTAGCTGAGACAGCCGCTCGAAATTTGCATGTGCCGTTCGACGATCGTGAATTGCCTGGTGTTAGTGTTTCGAGAGAGCAGGGGCAGGTCTCAGGCCGGAGGCCTGCTTCCCTGAGCGAGTTATCTCACGCGACCCGGTTTTGCCGGATGTCTCCATTCCGGTATACGTGCCGGAAAGTCATGCTCGCGCCCAACCATTCCTCGGTCGAGAGCCCGAGACGCTCCAGGATTGGCGCAAGCGCAGGATCGATCCGGCCCCGCTTACCGCGAACGACAACGCGCCCAGTCGAATCCACGAGCTTGAGATACTCAAGTTCCTTCATGGGCAAGCCATCGCCATTGGCGACCGATTTCCCATCGTCAAACGGCTTCAGCGGTCGG